>JAEEGL011861203.1_pt1 | contig 215122 bp, 177 predicted proteins | sample 9134231 | NCBI WGS metagenome assembly JAEEGL01 (sample SAMN16246548, study PRJNA631951) | gut metagenome | biome: gut microbiome; feature: rumen; material: fiber-attached | host: Bos | place: Iran: Karaj | collected 2018-10 | reverse complement strand
CGGAAAGAAGGCTGCGAAGGCTATTGATGAATATTTAAGTAAATAATATTTTAATTGATTTTAGTTGATTTTGTGAATTTGCACAAATATTTTACTGTATTTTTGATTTTTTTTTGTATATTTAAAGCCGCTTTTATAAAATTAAAAGTGGCTTTAAATATTTTTGAAGTAAAAATGACTATATTTTCGAAAATAATTGTGCAAAATTTACAATTAAAAATTCTAAAAACTTATATAAAAAAGCTTTTTTTAGGAATATTTCAAAAAAATTTCAAAAAAAGTCTTGAATATTAAAAAGAAAAGGATTATACTTTTCACAACAAAAATCATTTAAGAATTTTTGTTGTGTAATTTAGTTTCTTGTATCTCTACTTTTAGAGATATTAAATATTATCATATTAGAAAAGGAGAAAATGATGGCAGAGAATAAGAAGACTACTACCACAAAGGCCGCAGATACCAAGAAGGCAACTGCTTCTACAGTAGCAGCTACAACTGCTAAGAAGGCTGAAGTAAAGGCTGAGGTTAAAGAAACTGCTAAGGCTGTTGCAAAGAAGGAACCTGCTAAGAAGGTAGAGAAAAAAGCTACTAAGAGTGATGCTGATAAGGCTGCTAAGAAGGCAGCTAAGAAGCCTGCAAAGAAGGTTGAAAGAATTAATCAGGTATTCGTACAGAACGGTGGACAGGATGTAGTAGAGACCATGGATCTTTTAAAGCGTATTGAAGCTCTTTACGTTGCAGATGGTCACTATGCTTCATCTATTAAGGATCTCAGAGTATACTTAAATATTGATGAGCGCAAGGCATATCCTGTAATTAATGGAAAGCCATTTGGTGATGGCGTAGAATTCTAATTTTGAATTCATTTTGTTAAAGCATTTTAAAGAGACAACAGAGTTTTTTGTTGTCTCTTTTTTCTTCTTTACTCATTTTATTTTCTTCTTGACGTTAGAGTGTATTAAGTTTAAAATTTAAGTGATATTGTTTGATTTTTTGGAGGAAATATTAGAATGGAAAAACGTTTGTTTACATCTGAGTCTGTAACCGAAGGACATCCGGATAAGATATGTGATACTATTTCGGATGCAATAGTTGATGCAATCTTACAGAAGGATCCTTATGCCAGGATTGCATGTGAAACCTGTATCACTACAGATTTTGTCCTTGTTATGGGAGAGATTACTACTAATGCAGATATTGATTATGAAACCATAGTGAGAGAAACAATCAGAGAGATAGGTTATGACTCTGATGAAAAAGGATTTAATTGTGATACCTGTCAGGTTCATATAAAACTTGATAAACAGTCTTCTGATATAGCCATGGGAGTTAATGAAAGTCTTGAAAAGAGAAATGAATCCGAAATGTCAGATGATGAACTTATGGGTATAGGTGCAGGAGATCAAGGGATGATGTTTGGTTATGCTATAGATGAAACTGAAGAGCTCATGCCTTTTCCGATTGCTCTTGCTCATGAGTTATCCAGAAAACTTACGGAAGTTAGAAAGAATAATACCTTACCTTATTTAAGACCTGATGGTAAAAGTCAGGTTACGGTTAGGTATGATGAAGAAGGTTGTGTTGCATCTGTTGATGCAATTGTTGTATCTTCTCAACATTCTCCTGATGTTACTCAGGAGCAGATTCATGATGATATTAAGAAGTATGTCATAGATACAGTTGTTCCTAAGGAACTAATAGATGATAATACCAAGATATATATAAATCCAACCGGTAGATTTGTTATAGGCGGTCCTAACGGAGACAGTGGATTGACAGGAAGAAAGATTATAGTTGATACTTATGGCGGTTATGCTCGTCACGGCGGTGGTGCATTTTCCGGAAAAGATTGTACAAAGGTTGACAGGTCTGCTTGTTATGCTGCAAGGTATGCTGCTAAGAATATTGTTGCTGCAGCTATTGCCAAGAAGTGTGAGATTCAGCTTTCATATGCTATAGGTGTTGCAGAGCCGACCAGTATTTCTGTTAATACATTCGGAACAGGAATAACAGATGACGAAAAAATAGCTGAAACAATCAGAAAAGTATTTGACTTCCGACCTGCCGGAATAATAAAGATGCTTGATCTTAGAAGGCCTATCTATAAGCAAACTGCGGCATATGGTCATTTTGGTCGCTTGGATTGTTCTCTTCCTTGGGAAAAAACTGATAAAGTTGAGGAACTTAAAGCTCTAATCAAGTAAAAAAGTATATAGTTTTTTTGTACTAAAAAAAAAAAACGGAGGTAAATAATGTATAATATTCTTGTTGTTGATGATGAAAAAGAAATTGCTGATTTGATTGAAATTCATTTAACATCAGAGGGGTACAATGTTTTAAAAGCAAATGATGGTAATACTGCTTTAAAAATATTTGAAGAAAATGATATTAATCTTGCTATACTCGATATCATGATGCCGGGGATTGATGGTAACGAAGTATGCCGTAATATAAGACAAAGCAGTCAGATACCGATTATCATGTTAAGTGCCAGAGATACTGAATTTGACAAGGTCACCGGACTTGAAAATGGTGCTGATGATTACATAACAAAACCTTTTAAAAATTTAGAGCTACTGGCTCGTGTTAAATCTGCATTAAGAAGATATAATGAACTCGGTGGCGCTAATGATAATAAACATACAAGTGAGCTTACTGTTGAAAATCTTTGGATGGATAAGGATGGAAGAAGAGTAAAGGCCTACGGTGAATTTGTAGAATTAACACCAATAGAGTTTGATATATTGTATTTCCTTGCCTCACATCCGGGAGTTACATATAGCACTGATGAGATTTTTGAGAATGTATGGAAGGAAGAAGTCTGTCAGATGAGTAATACTGTTATGGTTCATATAAGAAGACTCAGAGCAAAGATAGAAAAGGGTAAAGATGGTTCACAAATTATAAAGACGGTATGGGGAGTCGGATATAAGGTTAATAAATAATTATGTCATATAATAAAAGAAGTTTATTTAAGAGTCTAAGATTAAGTCTGGTTTTATATGCTATTATCAGTCTTATCTTAACTATGACTACAATTTTTGTTATAGGAAGTCTTATTTATCTTGTTTCTGTTAATTTAGGAAGCACTGATAAAGGATTTGGTATGAATTATGAGGAGGTTCAAGATGAACCTCCTTCAAGTGATATTATGGGGTTAGGCGGTGTTTATAAGGCGCGCCCTGAAAGACTTGAAGATAAGATAAAGACGCTTTTTGGAATTGATTTATCCACCATGATCATTATTATTTTGCTTGTTGTTATTTCAAGTATATTATTATTTGGTTTTTATTACAGTCTTTTTTGTAGAAAAATTACCAATGATTTATCTATGATTTCTTATAATATCAAAAGAATTGCAAAGGGCGAAACCGATGAAAAGATAAAATATAAAAAGAATGATGAAATTGGAGATATATCAAAAAGTGTAAATGCTTTGAATATAACCGTAAAAAATCTTATGGATAAGGAAAGACAGGTTCTTAAAGCTAATAAAGATCTTATTACATGCATAGCCCATGATTTAAGAACGCCTATTACATCGGTTGTTGGTTATATACAGTTAGCTGTGGATGAAGAAAACTTTACTTCGGAAGAAAGAAAGAAATATGCAGATATTGCAGTCCAAAAATCCAATAGACTTGAAAAAATGATAGAAGACTTATTTAACTATACTAAAATTTCAAGTGGTGAGTTAAAGCTAAAAAAGACTGAGATTGATCTTGTAATGCTTATAGAACAGATGATAGAAGAATTCTATCCTATGCTTGAATCTAATCAGATGGAGTGTACATTTATAAATGATGAAAAGACGGCTACGGTTTGTGTAGATGTTTCACTTTTTGCGAGAGCTTTATCTAATCTGTTTTCAAATGCATGTAAATACGGCAAAGATGGAAAGAAACTTATAGTTAAATTTTCTAAGAAGGATGATATGTATTATATAGCTGTTACTAATTTTGGACTTGTCATTCCGGAAGAAAGTCTTTCTCATCTGTTTGAAAAGTTTTATCGAGTTGAAGATTCCAGGTCAGAATCCACGGGTGGAACAGGTCTTGGACTTAACATAGCAAAAGAAGTTATGCTTATGCATGATGGTGATTTAACGGTAAAAAGTGATATAACAGGTACGACCTTTACCATGAGCCTTCCTCAGATGAAGGGCGATGATAAAGAATAGAGGCAGATAATGAAAATATTAAAAATATTTAAAATATCTTTATATTTGTTTGTTTTTGTCTTTGGTATTTTAGCATTTAATCCCAAAAACTCGTATGCAAATGTGGATTCCATAAAAAAGCTTTCAAGTAGGATAAGCGTAAATATCAAAGGCGACAAGATTTCCTGTGATATTACATGCAGGAATTCCAGATATGTAAAGGAAGATAGGTACGTTGTATTAAATATTAATTTAAAATCCGAAAGAGATGATTTCAGCGGATATTTAAGAGTAACATTTCCCGGAAAACAAAAAAACATGTTTCAAAAACAAATATCCGTAAAACAGGGAGAACAAGATTATTCTCTTATATTTCCTGCCGAATTTAATAACTATTATTTTATTTTTTCTTTGGTGGATAAAAAGCAAAATGTTATTCTTTCTGATAATTTAGGTTTAAACCTTGTTTCAAATTCAGAAAAAATATATATTGGTGTAATATCAGAGAATTATTCTGCATATGATTATCTGGATAAATCAGATTCGGAACTTTTTTATATGACTGAAAATGATTTAATGGATGATTATAAAGTATATGATCAATATGATTGTATTATTATCGATCCTACAGCTACATCACTTTCTAACGATGTTATTTTGGCTTTGAAAGAGTGGGTATATAACGGAGGGACTCTTGTTCTTTCTGCGAAGGATCAAGATATCGGATATATAAATGAATTTGCTTCTGATATGTATAGTATTAAGTCCATTGGTTCAGCACTTATTAATCAAACAACATTCGGTCTTCAGAAATCCAGGCTTCCAATGATAAAAGAATTCTTAAAGGAAGATTTAAAGAAACAGATTTATGAGGATGTTAAACAATTTCTTGTTGATAATTTAAATTCTCAGGATTATAAAAAGTGGAATTATGAAATAGCCCATCTTGAGGATAATACTTATCTTGTTTCAAAGTCGGGCGAATTATATAACAAATTACTTGAAACATATCCTTCTTCCGAGCTCGATAAAAGATTATCATTATCTCCTTCAACAGATGAAGAAGAGTATGTTTCAAATTTAAAAATAAAGGTTTTAAAAAGAGATATAACCAATATAAATATTATGGATTCGACTCATTTGATACTGGAAAATAATGAACCCATAATACAATATAAAGATGTCAGACTGGGAAGAGTGTTATTTTTTGAAACCGATATTTCTTTTAATGATGATAATGACTCAAAGGTTTTAGGCACAAATATATATCAATTAATAAATGACAATATTTCTGATAACGCAAAGACTAGGATTAAGAGAGAAAGATTTAACAGTTTTACCAATAATTCCGAGACAACTTATCTTGAGGGATTAAGTAAAAATGATGCTACATCCTTACCAAATCTTAAATTATATGCTATAATAGTTGTCATATATTTAATTATAAGTTGTCCTTTATTATACAGTTTTTTAAACAAAAGAAACAGAAATATGCTCTTATGGGTATCGATTCCTGCTTTTTCATGCTTCTTTTCAGTATTGATATTTTTGCTGGGATCCAGTACGAGACTAGATGAATCTTTTGTAAATTATTTGTCTCAGATAAAGGTTAATGATGGCGGAAAGCTTCAAATGGATACTTATTTTAGTATTGTGCCTGTAAAGAGTCTTAATTTAAATATGGAATTTGAAGAAAATAGAGATATTACGCCTTTTTTTGTAGATGATGATATAAGTAATAACCCAGATACTTCACTGATAGTAAAGGACTCAGAAGAAAAATCTTCAGAATATGATTTTGGAATAGAGTATACTAAGGAGGGTACAAGCCTTTTATTAAATAACAATAAGTCGTTTAACGGAAAAAACTTTTTAGACAGGGCTTCTATAAATTCTGATGAAAAGGTTATTGCTGATATTTATAATGATTCGGAACGTATATATGGAAAAATCATCAATAATTTTGAGGCTGATATAAAAAAAGCGTTTATATACAGAAATGGTTATATAGTTTGTATAGGTGACTTAAAGAAGGGAGAAGAGTTTTCTTTTGATTCTTCGGTTGAAGAGGCTGATGTTAATGAAGAAATCAGCGCTGTAACCAAGGAGAATAGTACAATAGTATCAAGTGTTAATTATATGACTCCCCAGGATTATAATTATGATTTGAAAAATATCAGCGCCCTTGTTCTTAAAGAGAATATAAATGCATCCAAATCTTCATACAGTATAACGGAGCAACGTATGAAAAGCTTGATAGATGCTTATGTTACATCTCCTTTAAATACGCAGGGAATATATATTTACGGATTTTTAGATTCTCCATCCAATTATTTTATAGATGAGATGAAACTAAATAGTCATGGAGTTACGGCTTTTAGTGAAAACATTGATATTAGTTACATGTTTGAAGGAAGAAAAGCAGATACATCTATTGATATGTATGCTGTTTTATTTGATGACAGCATTACTGATGGTATTAATATCTTCTTTGAGGACAGTAAAAATGTATCCATAAAATATAAATTTGATCCAAATGACTTGCCAAATGCAATTATTTACAGTACTCAGGACAATCCTGAATTTAATATATACAGCTCCATATATTCAGAAGTTTTTAACGGAAATATAGCAGCTTATAACCTAAGGACCAAAGATTATGATGTTGTTTTTGAAAGTGGAGTGGAAAAAACTCTTATAAAGTTGGAAGATTATATAGATAAAGATGGTTATATGACACTTAATTATAGGATTGATTCAAAGATTGAGTCTACAGGCTTAAAATTGCCGAATCTTTTGATTTCGAAGAAATAAGCTTTAATTCAGTCGGAGAAATCCCCCACCTCTAAGCTTAAGTGTAGGCAGGGGTATTGACAAGCGAATCCTGATGAAAGTAGGTTAATATGCTTAGAATTGACAATATTAGTAAAAGCTATTCTGGGTTTAGCGCTTTAAAGGATATAAATATCGAGATTGAAGAAGGCAGTATATTTGGCTTAATGGGTGAAAATGGAGCCGGGAAAACCACTTTAATGAAGATTACATCCGGACTTTTAATGCCTGACAAGGGAAATATATATTTTTATGATGAAAATATATATGCAAATATAAATTCGTATCAAAAAAATATTGGTTATATGCCTGATTTTTTCGGAGTTTATGATAATATAAAGGTTATTGAATACATGCTCTTTTTTGCAGGAATATACGGTATTTATGATAAAAAGGCGGATAAAAGATGTATAGAGCTTCTAGAACTTTTTGGCATGAAGGATATTATGCAGGAGTATGTTGATACTTTATCAAAGGGTATGAAACAAAAGCTGTGTCTGTTAAGGAGTGTCATACATTCACCTAAACTATTAATATTAGATGAACCCTGCTCCGGTATGGACACTTCCTCTAGGATAATGGTAAAGCAATTTTTAAGTGAATTGGCAATGGATGGAACTTCAGTAATAATAAGTTCACATATAATTACCGATCTTTCTGATCTATGTACATCTATAGGAGTGCTTGATCAGAATCAGATGGTTATTAATGGCTCTATGGACGAAATAATGAAATCTATAAATGAGAAAGATCCCATATACATAAATATATGCGAAGAGAAGCAAAGAGCAATTAAAATACTAAAGGAAAACAGATTTGTAAATAGTATTTCAATTGATGACATGCTTCTTATGATCAATTTTAACGGCACAAAAAACGATGAAGCAGATCTTTTGACAAGTCTTATAAAAAGTGGAGTTAAGATACAAAGCTTTGATAGGAAAAAAGGTAATCTGGAAAAAGTATTTTTGCATATTAAAGATAATGCATGAATTAAGTATACTTTTCTTAATATTAAACGGAGATAGATTATGTTAAGGATAAATTCTATTTTTTTAAAACAAATGAGACTTAGAAGTCGTTCTTTTAAGTTTGTTTTCGGTATTATGATTTATAATCTCATATTGCTTATTATATCTATGTTTATATTTGAAATGAAATTTAATATAAATATTAACGATAATATTGATTATGCTGCTTCACAGGATATATACAATATTATGATAGTATTAGAGACGCTCATGGTTCTTATAATGGTTCCTTTCTTTACGGCTGCCAGTATTGCTTCGGAGCGAGAAAAACAAACTTTGGATTTAATCTTGTCTACAGGGATAAATAGTTATACAATAGTTCTTGGAAAACTGCTTGAATCATTAAGTCTGTTGATACTTTATGTTTTATCTAGTCTGCCTGTTATATCCATTATATTTACTATAGGAGGTATATCCATATTAAATATAATACAGTTTATATTTGAAATAATAGTTAGTAGTATATTTATCGGAAGTATGGGTATACTGTCTTCATGTATATTTAAAAAGGTTATAAGTGCAACCATATGTTCTTATGTAACTATAGTAGTTGTAAGTATATTTACAGTGGGCATTGTATTGATTACGTATATGTACATAAGATTCTTTGGGTTAAATATACAGGATTTAAATTTAAATTGGATTGCATTTGTTATTATGCTTAATCCTGTTATAGATATAATTCATGCTGTATCGGGAGACAGTTTTTTTATAGGATCGCTTAATACGCAGATAATAAATATGATTGATAGTGCTGATATTATGAAATATTGGGAATTAATAAGTATTTCCATGAGAATTATCATTTCAATTATTATTCTTTGTATATCGGCACATTTGCTTTCGCCTGTAAAGAATAAAGATAGATTACGGAGGTCAAGGAAATAAATTGAAAACATCGGATTTTGATTATTATCTTCCTGAGGAGCTTATAGCTCAGGATCCATTGGAAGACAGGACATCCTCGAGACTTCTTAAATTAGGGAGACAAACGGGAGATATAGAACATACAATATTTAAAAATGTAAAAAAATATCTTAAAAAGGGTGATGTCCTTGTAATAAATGATACTAAGGTAATACCTGCAAGGCTTTATGGTCAGAGAGAGGGAAGCGGAGGAAAGATTGAAGTTTTGCTTCTTAAAAGATTATCCGATAATAGTTGGGAGACTCTTGTAAGACCCGGAAGAAAAGCTCATATTGGACAAAATATTGTATTCGGAAACGGTCTGTTAAAGGGTTGTGTAAAGGATATAATTGATGAGGGAAACAGGATAATTCAGTTTTCCTATGATGGAATATTTGAAGAAATCCTGGATAAGCTTGGTCAGATGCCGCTCCCGCCGTACATAACTCATGAATTAAAGGATAAAAACAGATATCAAACAGTATATGCAAAGTACGATGGTTCTGCTGCAGCACCAACTGCAGGACTTCATTTTACTAACAATCTCATGGAAGAAATAGAGACCATGGGAGTTAAAATTGCAAGGGTTACACTTCATGTAGGACTTGGAACTTTCAGACCGGTTAAGGCTGAAAATATTGCAGAACATCATATGCATACTGAATTTTACAGGGTTAGCAAAGAGGCAGCTGATATTATAAATACAGCTAGAGATAATGGCGGAAGAGTTGTATGCGTTGGTACAACGAGTGTAAGGACTGTAGAATCAAGTTCTGATAATGATGGACATGTAAAAGCAGGAGAGGGAGATACAGATATATTTATTTATCCGGGTTATACTTTTAAAGCTGTAGATGGGCTTATTACCAATTTTCATCTTCCAAAATCCACCTTGCTTATGCTTGTAAGTGCCTTTGCAGGTAAAGAAAATGTATTAAAAGCGTACACCGAAGCAGTAAATGAGAGATACAGATTCTTTTCATTCGGTGACGCTATGATAATTATATAATTATTTTTTTAATAGGAGGTGCTCAAATGGTAAAGAAATTATTATTTATTTTTAATCCTATAGCCGGAAAAGAAATGGTAAGAAAAGATTTATCAACTATAGTTGAAACCTTTAGTTATGCAGGGTTTATAGTTACTGTTATGCCTACTCAAAAAAAGGGAGACGTGATAGAATTTATTAAGACTTATGCTAATGAGTATGATGTCATAGTTACAAGCGGTGGTGATGGCACTATGAATGAGATGGCAAATGCTCTTATGATGATTGATACTAAACCAAATTGTGGCTATATACCTACAGGAACAGTAAATGATTTTGCTAATAGCTTAAGGATTCCTATGAAGTTAAAAGAAGCTGCTATGATGATAACTGAGGAAAACTATTTTAATTGTGATTTATGTGAATTTAACAATAATGTTTTTTCATATGTTGCAGGATTTGGACTTTTTACAGATGTTTCATTTACTACACCACAAGACTTAAAGAATACATGGGGTAAGATGGCTTATATCTTTGAAGCAATTAAGAGATTTAATGAGTATACACCAAATCATATAAAAATCGAGAGTGAAGATAAGAATATAGAAGATGATTTTATACTTGGTCTTATAAGTAATTCAGAGTATGTTGCTGGATTTGATGCATATAGTAAGAAGAATATAAAGATGGATGATGGTGTCTTTGAAGTGCTTCTCGTCAAAAAAATCAAAAATGTGATAGAGGCTCAAAGTGTAATTAATGCACTTGTTACCAGAAATCTTCATTCGGAATATATAGTGAGATTCCAATCATCAGATGTGAAGATGACATGCGAGAATGATATTCTTTGGACATTGGATGGAGAAAATGGTGGCGAATATAAGGAAATCAGAATTAAGAATCTAAGGAGAGCGATAAATATTGCAGTTCCTTTGGAAACTCTTTCTATAAAAGGGGATCAATAATGGAAAAGATAATTATCAAGTATTTTACCGATAAGATAGAAAAATTGGAGTATATAGATGGAAAAAGTGATTGGATTGATCTGCGTGCTGCTTCGGATTATGATTTAAAGGCAGGTGAGTTTTGTCTTATTTCATTAGGTGTTGCCATGAAGCTTCCTGCAGGATATGAAGCACATATAGTTCCGAGAAGCTCTACTTTTAAAAATTTCGGTATTATACAGACAAATCACTGTGGAATAATTGATTCTACATACTGTGGTGATAATGATGAGTGGAAAATGCCGGTTTATGCCATACGCGACACTCATATAAGTGTTAATGACAGGATTTGCCAATTTCGAATATTTAAAAATCAGCCTCCTATAGAATTCGAAGAAGTAGATAAGCTAACGGGACCTGACAGAGGAGGTTTTGGAAGTACGGGAGTTTCATAATAATTATTTAAAGTTAAAAAGGATGTAAATTAAAATGAAAATAAATGAATTAATAGATGAACTAATTTCATATGGTTTAGATAAAGAACTGATAGAAAAAACTGATGTAAATTATGTTATTAATAACATCTTAGACCTTCTTTTGCTTGACTCATATGAAGGAATATATGAACAGTGGGACGGTAGTCGCATAGAAATCAATAGACAATTACATGAAATATTAGAGGATATACTTAGATATGCATGTTCTCAATCGCTTATAGAGGATAGTATAACATATAAAGATATATTTGATAGTTCTCTTATGGCTTGTCTTACTCCGGCCCCTTCTGTTGTTAACAATACATTTAATGAATTATATAAAGAATCACCTGTTAAAGCAACAGATTACTTTTATAAGCTTTCATGTAATAATAATTATATTAGGCGTGACAGGATAAAAAAGGATGTTAAGTGGAAGGCTCAAACAGATTATGGTGAACTTGATATTACCATTAATCTTTCTAAACCTGAAAAAGATCCGAAAGCAATTGCTTTAGCCGGAATTCAAACAGGTTTTGTCTATCCCAGATGTCAGCTTTGCCTTGAAAATGAAGGTTACAAGGGCAGACTTAATCATCCTGCACGGGGAAATCACAGAGTAATAAGGATAAATGTCGATAATTCTGAATGGGGATTTCAGTACTCTCCTTATGTTTACTATAATGAGCATTGTATAGTCTTTAATACTAAGCATGTTCCTATGAAGATTGATGAGGCTGTATTTAGAAAACTCTTATCAATTGTAAAGAGTTTCCCTCATTACTTCGTGGGTTCTAATGCTGATCTTCCCATAGTAGGCGGCTCTATCCTTGCTCACGAGCATTTCCAGGGTGGTAATTATGAGTTTGCTATGGCCAGGGCTCCGATTGATAAAGAGATAGTATTTGAGGGCTTTGATGATATAAAGGCAGGTATTGTTAAGTGGCCTATGTCTGTTATTAGATTAAAATCAAAGAATGCTGAATCTATGGTTTCTTTGGCTACACGTATATTGGATAAATGGAGAGGTTATACCGATGAAGAAGCATTTATCTACGCAAAGACCGAAGGAGTAGCCCATAACACCATCACTCCTATTGCGCGTATGAGAGATTCTGAATATGAGCTTGACCTGGTGTTGAGGAACAATATAACTACAAAAGAGCATCCGCTGGGAGTTTACCATCCACATCAAGAACTTCATCATATCAAAAAAGAAAATATCGGACTAATCGAGGTTATGGGACTTGCGGTTCTGCCTGCCCGTCTTAAAGAAGAATTTAAGAAGGTTGAGAAGGCGCTTGTATCAAATCAAGATGTAAGAATGGATAAGGATTTAGAAAAGCATGCTGATTGGGTTGACATGATAAGAAAAAAGTATGCAGATATCAATGAAGAAAATGTAACTCAAATAGTTCAGGATGAGGTTGGTATTGTCTTTATGAAAGTTCTTTCGTGTGCAGGTGTCTATAAGGATACAAATGAAGGAAGAGAAGCATTCTTAAGATTTATCGAAAGCGTTTAAGATTGAAAAAGCTTTATTTTATGGTGTTTAGCCTTTTTATGGGAATATAATTTGAATTTAATAATATCAAAATTGTGTTATTATATCAAAATATATTTCTAGACGTTAATTTGCTTACATGATATAATCATTTGTACATTTATCCAAGAATAAAACTTAGGAGGTTAATAAGATGAATTTTGGTTACTTTGATGAGCAGAATAGGGAGTATGTTATAACCAGACCGGATACTCCGGCACCATGGTGTAATTATCTTGGTTCACCTGAGTATGGTGCAATCATTTCAAATAATGCGGGGGGTTACAGCTTTGTAAAAAGTGGAGCAAACGGACGTATATTAAGATATCATTTTAACAGTGATGATACACCGGGACGTTATATCTATCTCAGAGATGATGAAACAGGTGATTATTGGTCTGCTTCATGGCAACCTGTAGGAAAGCCTTTAGATCAGTATAAATCAGAGGTTAGACATGGTACTGCATATACAAAGATGTTTGCAGAGTACTCTGATATTAAGTCGGAAGCTATGTATTACGTACCTCTTAACAAGGTTTATGAAGTTTGGTGTGAAAAGGTTACAAATCTTTCTGATAAGAAACGTAAGATATCTGTATTCGGATATGCTGAGTTATCCAACGATGATAATTATAATCAGGATCAGGTTAATCTTCAGTACACACTTTGTACTACAGTTACATCCTTTAGAACCAATAAGATTTATCAGCAGATTAATCCTAACTGGTACAAGGGCGAGGATGGAAGCAACGGAAAAGAGCGTTTCTTCGGTATGGCAGGACAGAGTGTTACATCTTATAATGGTGATAAGGAAGCTTTTATAGGTATGTATCATGATTATGGTAATCCTGTTGCTGTTGAAAGAGGCGAGTGTGACGGTGTTTGCAATTATAATGAGAACAGTTGCGGAGGTCTTCATACAGCTTTAGAGCTTGAGCCGGGCGAGACAAAGACAGTAGTTTTCCTTCTTGGAAGATATAAAGAATCAGAAGCAGATAAGATAATCGCTTCTTATGAAGATGTATCTGTATGTGATAAGGAAATTGAAGAGCTTAAGTCTCATTGGCATGCTAAATTAGAGAATTTCAAGATTAATACACCAAGTGAAGCTTTTAATGCTATGGTAAATACATGGAACGCATATCAGTGTTTCCTTACATTTACATGGTCAAGAGCAGCTTCCTTCGTTTATTGCGGTGAGAGAAACGGTTATGGATATAGAGATACTGTTCAGGATATTCAGGGTGTTATCCATACAGATCCTGAAGCAGCACTTGATAAGATTCGTTTTATGCTTTCAGCACAGGTTGATAATGGTGGAGGACTTCCTCTGGTTCGTTTTGATCATGATGAAAGAGCAGGACATGAGGGAACACCGGATGATCCGGATTATGTAAAGGAGACAGGACATCCTGCTTACAGAGCAGACGATGCTCTCTGGCTTTTCCCAACTGTATTTAAGTATGTTTCCGAAACAGGAAACCTTGCATTTATGGATGAAGAGATAACATGGTCAAATATTGAAGAAAAGGCCTCTGTTTATGAACATCTTAAAAGAGCTATAGATTTCTCTATGAATCACTTAGGACCACATGGTCTTCCTGCAGGCTTACATGCTGACTGGAACGATTGCTTAAGACTTGGTAAGGATGGAGAGTCTTCATTCGTAGCTATGCAGCTATACTATGCATTTAATATCATGCGTATATTTGCACAGGAAAAGAATGATGCTGATTATATTGCATATCTTGACAAGACACAAAAGGAGGTTGGCGATAAGATTAATGACCTCTGGTGGGAGGATGACAGATACAATCGTGGTTTCAAGGATACAGGAGAGCTTATCGGTTCTAAGAAGGATCCTGAAGCAAGTATGTGGCTCAATCCTCAGTCATGGGCAGTAATTTCAGGACTTGCAACAAAGGAACAGGCTGAAAAGGCTTTAGAGTCTGTTGAGAGAGAACTTAATACAGCTTATGGAGCTCGTGTTATGGCACCTTCTTATGTGGATCATTACTTTGATGGAGCTCTTGCAGGTCTTTTCCCACCATCAACTAAGGAAAATGGTGGTATCTTCTCTCAGACACAGGGATGGATAATACTTGCTGAAGCTCTTATGGGACATGGTAATAAAGCTTTTATGTACTTCGAAGAGAGTTCACCATCTTCACAGAATGATAAGGCTGAAATACGTAAGTTAGAGCCTTATGTACACGGTCAGTATACAGAGGGTAATGAAAGTCCTTTCCATGGACGTTCTCATGTACATTGGCTTACAGGTACAGCTTCTACATGTATGGTAGGTTGTGTTGAGGGTATATGCGGTATTAGACCGGACCTTCACGGAATTCGTATTGCTCCTTCTATTCCTTCTGATTGGAAAGAGTTTACTATGGAAAAATCATTCAGAGGTAAGAAGCTTGTTATAAGTGTTTCTAATCCGAATGGTAAGGAGAGCGGTTTCTCAGAGTTCTATGTAAACGGAGAGCAACTTGATGATAATTATGTTCCTGAGGATAAGCTTACCGATGTTACAGAAGTAAAGGTTGTTCTTTAATACAAATTAATAAAAATTATTATGAATATTTGGGTGCTTGTTTGCATTTTGTGTAGTATGATAAATTCACATAATTTTTGTTTGTTTTATATCATACTTAGGGGTGCGGATAAGCACCCTTTTTCTTTACATTAAACTGCAAATATTGTAAAATAAACATAACTGTTTTTTGGACTTAGGGATAGGAATTAGGAGGTATAGATTTAATTTGATTAACGGAAGAAAAGTATTATCTATGGACACGGGTTGGACATTTCATCTTGGTGATGTAAGTGTAACCGAAGATGATTTGGATTTAACCTATGAAGGGATTAAAAAGAAGGTGAGATCCGGTTTGACACCGGGTGTTCCGGATATTAACTACGATGATAGTGATTGGGAACATGTAGTTATTCCTCATGATTGGCAGGCTCATATGCCTTTTGAAAGTGATGCTATTAAGACCTTTGGTTATAAAAAAAGAGGAAAAGCATGGTACAGAAAGGTATTCAATTTGCCTGAAGAGTATAAGGATTGCAATATAACAATTGATTTTGGCGGAATACTAACTCATGCTAAGGTATATTTTAACGGCGCTGTTATGCACAGAAGTTATTCGGGCTATACACCTTTTGAAATTGATATTACCGATAGAGCAAAGTTCGGAGATGAGGAAAATGTATTGGCTGTTTATGTTGATGCATCCGAGTATGAAGATGCTGCCTATGAAGGAGCCGGTATATATAGACATGTTACCATGAAGGTTATGAATTATATTCATATTCCTAAGTATGGTATAAACATAAGGATGAAGGAAGTGTCATCTAATGTCTGGAAGGTAAATCTTTTTGTAAATGTTATAAATATGACTTCTAAAAATGAGAAGCTTAGGATAGTAACTACTCTGGTTGATGCGGATAGAGAACTGCAGATTGATATCAACAATGAAGGTGTTTTAAGTGAAGCCGGTGAAGAGTGTCAGGTTGAAACGGAGTTCACCATAGAAGATCCAAAAATATGGGATATAGATGAGCCCAATACCTATAATGTCTTGACTCAGATTTACTTAAAAGATGAAATAATAGATCAAGATAAGACAGTTTGTGGTTTCAGAACTATAGAGATTGACCCTGAAAAAGGCTTTTTACTTAATAAAAGACCAATAAAGCTGTTTGGAACAGTTAATTCTCATACTTTTTCAGGTCTTGGAGCGGCTCTTCCGGATGGTATACTCGAATATAAGCTGCACAGATTAAAGAATATGGGAAGTAATGCTTACAGATGTAAGAAGGGTATGGCTTCGGATGAATTGGTTTCTTATTGCGATAAGATAGGTATTCTTCTAATAGATGAAAACTCTCATCTTGATACATCTGAAAACAACTTAAGATCCTTAAGAACCATGGTGATGAGAGACAGAAATCACCCTTCTGTTATTATGTATTCTCTATGTGATGATGAATATCTGCAGAACAAGGAAGAGGGTGAAAGAATAGCAAGACATATGTGTAATGAGATATTTCGTCTGGATCAGGATAAATTAATAACCGCAGGGCTTTCTGATGGATTTTTAGATGATGTAAGCGTAGATAATGAGCTGGATATATGTGGAATTAATTTCAATCATGATAAGTATGATGAATATCATAAACTATTTCCTGATAAGCCTATAATTGCTATGGCTACAACATCTGCCTATGCAGTAAGGGGTGAATATAATACTGACAAAGAAAAAATCAAATTCTCTAATTATGATGAGGATTTCGGTGTTATAGGTCAATCATTGAGAGATACGTGGAAACAGGTATTTACTCATGATTATATTATAGGTGCATGTATGTGGTCAGGCTTTGACTATATGGGTGGCAACATGCCTTGTGATTGGCCGGAAGTCTTCAATGTAACAGGTCTTATGGATAGTTGCGGTTTCCCTAAGGATGGTTACTTTTATATTAAGGCACTTTTTAACTCTAAGCCTTTTGTTCACGTACTTCCTCATTGGAATCATAAGGGAAGAGAAGGAGAGATTATACGTGTTATGTCCATGACTAATTGTGAAGAGGCTGAGTTAATCGTTAATAAAAAATCTATGGGAAGAAAGAAAGTAAATCTTTTTAAGCAAGTAGTATGGGAAGTTCCTTACGAACCCGGTTATATTGAGCTTATTGGATACAATTCAGGAGTCAGGATAGCTCATGATGTCAAGATTACAACCGGAAGAGCTGTCAGATTAAAGGTTGTTCCCTATCGCACTAAGATGTATAATGATGGGGCGGATACAATCCCTGTAAAAATTGTTGCAATTGATTCGAGAGGTAATGAGGTTGTAGATGCTGACATAGAAGTTAAAGTTGATTGTAAAGGTGGAGAAATACTATTGCTAAACAATGGAGATCCAGTATATAATGATACTTCGGATAACAATATATTTAAGCTTTTTAATGGTAAAGGACAAGCGATAGTACGTGCTCTGCAAGGGGAAAAGGAACTTATACTTACAGTGAGCTCTAAGGATTTAGGTGTAGGAACAATAGTTATACCGCTTATGAGAAAGGAACCTTTGTTGGTTGTTGAAGAAGTTAAGAAAAAATCTAAACAGCTAAGGGCACCTGAAAGGAGAGGATTTTTTACATGAAAACAGATATATTGATTGTAGGAACAGGAGCGGCCGGATTATTTGCGGCATTACACCTGCCTTCGAGAAAACATGTATTGATGATAACAAAAAAGGAAGCAGAACAAAGTGATTCATATCTTGCTCAGGGTGGTATATGTATGCTCAGAGATGAAGAGGATTATTCCGGGTACTTTGAGGATACCATGAAGGCGGGGCATTATGTAAATGATAAGAAATCTGTGGATATTATGATAAGATCATCACAGAGTATTATAAATCAATTGATGGAATACGGAGTTGATTTTGAGTATCATCATGGTCATTTGGCGTTTACAAAGGAAGGTGCTCACGGAAGACCGAGGATACTATTTCATGAAGATCAGACCGGTAAAGAAATAACGAGTAAGCTTCTTAAGAGAGTAAGAGAAAGAGAAAACATAAGCATCCTTGAGTATACAACTATGATAGATCTGATTGTAAGTGATGATAATCAGTGTGAAGGTATTGTTGTAGAAAATTCCGATGGTTCCGTATCCATTATACAGGCCAAGTATACTATTCTTGCATGTGGTGGCGTAGGAGGTATATACAGAAACACAACTAATTTTAGGCATATATCGGCTGATGCCATAGCTATTGCCATGAATCACGGTATAGAGCTTAGAGATATGGGGTGCGTGCAGATCCATCCTACAACTCTTTACTCAGAAAAGCCCGGAAGAAGATTTCTTATATCTGAGTCTGTAAGAGGTGAGGGTGCAATTCTTCTGAATAAGAATCATGAGAGATTTGTTAATGAACTTTTGCCGCGAGATGTAGTTGCAAATGCTATATGGCAGGAAATGGAGAAGGATAAGACACCTTATGAGTGGATTTCGTTTGAGAAGATACCGGAAAAAAAGATAAGGACACATTTTCCTAATATATACAGAAAGTGTTTAGAGGAAGGCTACGATTGCCTTAAGGAACCGGTGCCTATAGTACCGGCGCAGCATTACTTCATGGGAGGCATAAAGGTTGGGTACTCAGGTAAAACCTCCATGGATAGGCTTTATGCTGTTGGCGAAACCGCATGTAACGGAGTACATGGCGAAAACCGTTTGGCTAGTAATTCTCTTCTTGAATCTATGGTATTTGCTGAAAAGGCGGCTTCTGAAGTGGCTGTGCACATAGATGGAGTAGAGATATCCGATGAAGCAGGATTTTTAGTTGATTACAGCAAGTATAATGATCTTAAGAAGCTTCAAAAGGATAATAAAGAAATGGTTCTGCAGACCATTGAAACATTAAAAAACGAACTTATTGAAAAGCAAAAGAGTAAAGTGCAAAAGCATAAAGAAATCAAGTAAACATAAGGAGATAAAAAAGTGGCAGATTTGATTAAATTTAAAGTAAATGTGGATAAATACATTTTATCAGCATTGAAGGAAGATATAACAAGTGAAGATATATCAACAAATTGTGTTATAAAGGAGTATAAAAAGGGAAGCGTAGAGCTTATAGCAAAGGAAGACGGAGTAATATGTGGACTTGATGTATATAAAAGAACCTTTGAACTACTCGATGAAACTACAGAGGTTAAGCTTTTTTTTAAGGATGGGGATAAAGTTAAAAATAAAGATCTGTTAGGAGTAGTTACAGGAGATATAAGAGTGTTACTTTCAGGTGAAAGAACAGCCTTAAATTATCTTCAAAGGATGAGTGGCATAGCAACTTATACATCAAAGCTTGTTGAGCTGCTTGAGGGAACAAAAATCACCTTGCTTGATACTAGAAAGACCACTCCGAATATGCGTATATTTGAAAAATATGCTGTAAGAATCGGAGGTGGAAAAAATCATAGATACAATCTTTCTGATGCTATTATGCTTAAGGATAATCATATTGCAGCGGCGGGTGGTGTAAAGGAGGCTGTTAAGGCTGCTAAGGATTATGCATCTTTTGTTCATAAGATTGAGGTTGAGACAGAGAATCTTGATATGGTAAGAGAAGCCTGCGAGGCAGGAGCGGACATAATTATGCTTGACAATATGACACCTGAACAGATGAGGGAAGCTGTGAAGATAGTAAATAAGAGAGCACTGACTGAGTGCTCCGGTAATGTAACAAAAGAAAATATTGAAAAGATAAAATCAACAGGAGTTGATTATGTATCTAGCGGAGCGCTGACACATTCTGCTCCAATCTTAGATATTTCCATGAAAAATTTAAAGAATTTGGATTAAAATGAGTTGACAAAGATATATTGTAATGCTATTATACCAAGGTATGCCGCTCGGCGAGGTTCCCAGAAGCATTATCATCATATGATAATCACCAAAACCGGCGAGTAAATATTAGTAAGGAGGAAGAAACATGTACGCTATTATTGCAACAGGTGGTAAGCAGTATAAGGTATCAGAAGGAGATGTTATCAATGTTGAGAAGCTTGGTCTTGAAGAAGGAGCTTCAGTTTCATTTGATGTTGTAGCTGTTAATGACGGTTCATCTCTCAAAGCAGGCGATCAGGTTAAGGGCGCTTCTGTTAACGCAAGTGTTGTTAAAGAAGGAAAAGCTAAAAAGGTTATCGTTTACAGATACAAGAGAAAATCAGGCTACCATAAGAAGAATGGTCACAGACAGGCATTTACACAGGTTAAGATTGAATCTATCAATGCTTAGTGAATAGTTAGAGATATGAAGATTGTTGTATATGAAAATCAAGATGGGATTTTAGATGGTTTTGAAACAATTGGACATGCTTGCTTTGCTGATAAAGACGAAGACATAGTTTGTGCCGGTGTTTCAGCGCTTATGATTAATTTCATCAATTCGATTGAAATATTTACCGATGACGGGTTCAAAGTGAATTCAGATTTTACCGGAGATTTATCAAAGGATTCTTTGAGTTTTATTTTTGATGGAGATATATCATCGGAATCGCAACTTCTTCTGAAGTCCATGTGTCTGGGACTTGAGAAGATTGCTCAGGCTTATGGAAAAGAGTATGTTGAATTAGAGATAACAAGGAAAGGAAGGTAATTACTCATGTTAGAGATGAATCTTCAATTATTTGCTCATAAAAAGGGTGTTGGTTCTACTAAGAACGGTAGAGATTCTGAGTCAAAGAGACTTGGTGCTAAGCGTGCTGATGGTCAGTTCGTAAAGGCTGGAAATATTATTTACAGACAGAGAGGAACTAAGATTCACCCAGGTATCAATGTAGGACGTGGTAGTGATGATACACTTTTTGCTACAGAGAGTGGTATCCTCAGATTTGAGCGTAAGGGTAGAGATAAGAAGCAGGCTTCTGTTTATCCTGTAGAGGCTCAGTAATACTATACGAAGTAAATTTAGGTTTAACCGTAAAAATTTCCTTTGAAATTTTCACGATGACTTATGAGACACTTCGTGTCTACGCAGATTTCGTAAACGAAACCTGCTGAAGTTGTACTATGTAATCGACTATAGGCTGCCTTGAATATGCTTTTAAGGCAGTCTTTTTTATAACATATATAACTTTAATATATTATTGATGATTTTTTATGATTCCAGATGAAAGGATGTAATTTATGTTTGCTGACAGAGTGAGGATATTTATAAGGTCAGGTAAAGGTGGAGATGGTCATGTAAGCTTCAGACGTGAGCTTTATGTAGCAGCCGGCGGACCGGATGGCGGTGATGGCGGTGATGGCGGTGATCTTATATTTGAAGTTGATAAAAGTATAAATACCCTTAATGATTATAGATATAAGCGTAAATATAGTGCCGGAAACGGTGATGAGGGCGGCAAACGTAAGATGCACGGTAAAAACGGAGAAGACCTCGTGCTTAAGGTTCCTGAGGGTACTGTCATAAAGGATGCAGAGAGTGGGAAAGTAATAGTAGATATGTCCGGAGAGACAACGAGATTTACTGTACTTAAAGGTGGTAGAGGTGGAAAAGGAAATATGAACTATGCCACTCCTACTATGCAGGTTCCGAAGTATGCACAACCAGGACGTCCTGCAAAAGAGTTAGAGGTTTTGTTAGAATTAAAGCTTATAGCTGATGTCGGTTTAATTGGATTTCCGAATGTTGGTAAATCTACTTTATTATCGAGAATCAGTAATGCTAAGCCAAAGATTGCAAACTATCATTTTACTACACTGACTCCTATGCTGGGAGTTGTGGATATGCCTGGAAATAAAGGGTTTGTAGTTGCTGATATTCCCGGACTTATCGAAGGCGCAAGCGAGGGAATAGGTCTTGGTCATGAGTTTTTACGACATATAGAGAGAACCAAGCTTTTTATACATATGGTGGATGGAGCCGGTGTAGAAGGCAGAAATCCTATTGAAGATATTGAGATAATTAACAGTGAGTTAAGAAAGTATAACGAAGAGCTTGTCAAGAGACCTCAGATAATAGTTGCTTCAAAGGCAGATGCATTTGCTGAGAATGAAGAAAATGAGGTTATTACTTCACTTAAAGAAAAGTATGAACCTCTTGGGTATCCTGTTTTTAGTATTTCTTCTGTTAGCGGTAAGGGTATAAAAGAACTTTTGTTTAAAGTCAGACAAATGCTTGACGAATTACCTGAAGAAACATTAACATATGAACAGGAATTCTTTCCTGAGCTTACAGAAGAATCAGAAGAGCCTATCAGCGTTTATTATGACGAAGATGAAAAGGAATATGTTGTGGAAGGCTCTAGAGTTGAAAGGATGCTTGGATATACCAATCTTGATTCAGAGAAGGGTTTTGATTTCTTCCAGAAGTTTTTAAGAAACAATGGCATTATAGATGAACTTGAAAAGCTTGGTATAGAAGAGGGCGATACTGTAAGACTTGTAAGCTTAAGCTTTGAATACTTTAAATAAATACATATCTTACTTCAAGAGGTTTAAGAGGAAAGTATGAAATTATCAATTAAATTGGAAAGCTTTGATGGACCGTTAGATCTTCTCCTACATTTGATAGAGCAGAATGAAATTGATATATTTGATATCCCTATAGTTGAGATAACAGATCAATATCTTCAGTATATATCCGAAATGACTCTTCAAAATGAGGGCGTAGAAGAGAGCATGGATGAAATGAGTGATTTTATGCTTATGGCAGCTACTCTACTCAATATCAAATCCAAGATGCTTCTGCCTAAACAGGTTGATGATGAGACAGGAGAGGAGATAGATCCTAGATTAGAGCTCGTTGAAAGATTGTTGGAATATAAGGTTTATAAGTATGTTTCCGAAGAACTCAGAGATAAGCATAATGATGCTGAAAAGCTTGTATTTAGAGGCTCTAGCGTACCAAAAGACCTGTATGACATAAAAGAAGAGATAAATGTAGCTGAGATACTTCAAGATGTAACTCTTTCAAAATTAGAAAAAATTTTTTACGATGTTATGCATCGTCAGATTGATAGAAAAGATCCTATCAGAAGTAGCTTTGGTACCATAAAAAAAGAACCTGTTTCTTTGGAAGATAGAATTTATTACATAGAGAATTATGCCTATACTCATGACAGATTTTCTTTTAAAGAGCTTTTACTTAAGGCAGAGGACAAAGTAACTGTTATTGTAACTTTTCTTGGGGTTTTAGAGCTTATGAAGATTGGTAAAATCAGAGTAAGTCAAGATGAAATCTTTGCTGATATTAATATTGAGACAGTTAAGGATGATGAAGTAAAAGATAAAGAAACAGAAGATAATTCTAACTTAGGAAAAAAAGAGAACGCAGAAGAAATGGTGGTGGATAATACGTGAACATAAAAGAATTAGAAGCGGCTATTGAGGCTATACTTTTTACCATGGGAGATGCTGTTTCATCAGAGGTTATAGCTGCGGCCACCGATCAGGACGAAGAAACAGTCAGAAATGTAATCAGAAACATGATGGCAAACTATAACGAAAAAGGCCATGGAATACAAATTATAGAGCTTGAGGGCTCGTTTCAGATGTGTACTAAACCTGAAATGTATGAGCATATTGTAAATATTACTCATGTTCCTAAAAAACATATGTTAACAGATGTTCTATTAGAAACCCTATCTATAGTGGCTTATAAGCAGCCTGTAACAAAGTTGGAGATTGAAAGAATAAGAGGTGTTAAGTCAGATCATGCCGTAAATAAGCTAATTGAGTATAATCTTGTTTGTGAAGCAGGAAGACTTGATGCACCCGGACGTCCGATACTTTTTGCAACTACAGAAGATTTTCTTCGCAATTTCGGCCTGGGTTCATTATCTGATTTGCCTGAAATAAAGCCTGAAACAGTTGAAGACTTTAAAAACGAAGCAGAGGAAGAAGCTCAATTAAAATTTGATTTTTAGTTTTTTCAATGTCAAATATATATGATTATTATATCTTTTATTATATAAATAATTAATTATCAGGAATGGAGGTATATATGTTAAATATCAGTGGTATTCATGAAGGTGTGGTTATTGACCATATTAAAGCAGGTGGGGCTATGGAAATCTATGATTATCTTGATCTTGATAATTATGATTATACTGTTGCCATTATTAAAAATGCTACCAGTAATGTTATGGGAAGAAAAGATATTATTAAGATTGAAGGGCCTCTTGATAATATTGACCTTAATGTAATAGGAATCATGGATAGAAATATAACGATAAACATTATAAAGGATGATAAGATTGTTGAAAAAGGAAAACTTGATCTTCCGGCCTACGTTACCAATGTTATCAAATGTAAAAATCCTCGTTGTATAACCTCCATAGAACAGGGCCTTGTACATAAATTCAAGCTTACAGACAGAGAAAAAGGTATATATAGATGTGTATACTGCGAGACAAAATTTAATAAAAAGCATGGTATTAACAGTTGATTCTTGACAATTATGGATTTTTCCATGATAATTAGAAGGATGTGGGTACTATTACCCTAAAAAATATGAAAGGCTGATATAAGATGATAAAGTTATATGATTCGGGAGTATATCTTGTAAACGGTGAACAGATAATCGCAGATACTCAGGATGCTACTCTTAAGATTAAAGAAAACATCGGAAAGGAAGTTGTTAAAAGCGAGGCAAAGCAAAGTACTATTGCATACAACATATTAAAAGCGCATAATACCTCAGATAATATGGATAATCTCAAGATAAGATTTGATAAGCTTACCTCTCATGATATTACATTTGTTGGTATCATACAGACAGCAAGAGCTTCAGGTCTTACAGAGTTTCCGATGCCTTATGTTTTAACCAATTGTCACAATTCACTTTGTGCTGTTGGAGGAACAATAAATGAAGATGATCATATGTTTGGTCTTTCTTGTGCTAAAAAGTACGGCGGTATATATGTACCTCCTCATCAGGCAGTTATTCATCAGTATGCTAGAGAAATGAGTGCCGGATGCGGAAAGATGATTCTCGGTTCTGATTCACATACCAGATACGGAGCTCTTGGTACAATGGCAGTAGGTGAGGGCGGACCTGAGCTTGTAAAACAGCTTCTAAACAGAACATATGATGTTAAGCTTCCGGATGTTGTTGCTGTCTATCTTACCGGAAAGCCACAAAAGGGTGTTGGACCTCAGGATATAGCACTTGCAATAATCGGAGCCGTATTTAAAAACGGTTATGTTAAAAATAAAGTTATGGAGTTTGTCGGAGACGGAGTTCATAATCTTTCTGCAGATACTAGAATCGGTATCGATGTTATGACAACAGAAACAACCTGTCTTTCATCTATCTGGGAAACTGATGATACTATTAAAGAGTTCTATGAGATTCACAGAAGACCGGAAGAGTATGCAGAATTAAAGCCTGGACAGGTTGCATATTATGAAGGAATGGTTTATGTAGATCTTTCTAAGATAAAGCCTATGATCGCTATGCCGTTCCACCCAAGCAATGTATATACTATCGAAGAATTAAATACAAATCTTCTTGATATACTTGATGAAGTAGAGAAGAGTGCATTGGTTTCACTTAGTAATAATAAGAATATCAAGTATACCCTTAAGGATAAGGTCAGAGATGGTCATCTTTATGTAGAACAGGGAGAAATCGCAGGTTGTGCAGGCGGTGGCTTTGAAAATATTTGTGATGCAGCTGATATACTTAAGGGTAAATCAACAGGATCTGATGAATTTACTTTAAATGTTTATCCATCCAGTCAGCCTGTATTTATGGAATTGGTTAAGAATGGTAGTATTGCAACTCTTATGGAGGCAGGAGCAACTATAAGATCTGCATTCTGTGGACCTTGCTTTGGTGCAGGAGATGTACCTTGCAATAACGGTTTATCTATAAGACATTCAACCAGAAACTTCCCTAATAGAGAAGGCTCAAAGGTTACCAATGGTCAGATAGCTTCGGTAGCGCTTATGGATGCTCGTTCTATAGCAGCTACAGCAGCGAATAAGGGCATACTTACACCTGCAACCGACTTTGATATTAACTTTACAAAACCAAAGTATTACTTTGATTCAAAGATATATGAAAACAGAGTATACAATGGATATAAGAATCCAAAGCCGGAAACAGAGATAAAGTTTGGGCCCAATATAAAGGATTGGCCTGAGATGACAGCATTAACAGATGATATAATCTTAAAATGTGTATCAGAAATCCATGATCCTGTTACAACTACAGATGAGCTCATTCCTTCAGGTGAGACATCATCTTACAGATCAAATCCTCTTGGCCTTGCAGAATTTACTTTATCCAGAAAAGATCCGCTTTATGTAGGACGTGCTAAGGAAGTTGGGCTTGCTGAAAAGGCAAGAGTAAATGGTGAGGATATAATAAAAGCTTTACCGGAGCTTGAAGATGTTTATAAGAGAATCGCTTCTCTTAATATCGATAAAGAAAATACTCAGATTGGTAGCTTTGTATATGCTGTTAAACCGGGAGATGGTTCAGCAAGAGAGCAGGCAGCTTCCTGTCAGAAGGTTTTAGGTGGCTTTGCTAATGTTGCCAAAGAGTATGCAACTAAGAGATATCGCTCTAATCTGATTAACTGGGGTATGCTTCCATTTATATTCCCAGATGAAATTCCATTTAAAAACGGTGATTATATCGTAGTTAAAGGAATTAGAAAAGCAATAACAGAGAAGGAAGACATAATAAAAGCGTATGTAGTAGGTGATGAATTAAAGGAATTTTATCTTAGTGTTGGTGATCTTACTGATGATGAACGTGAGATAATTGCAGACGGATGTCTGATAAATTATTACAGAAATCATCAATAATCAATTATTCAGATTATTATAATTCGGAGGGATAATAATGGTAAGCAAGATAGTAAAAAGTGTTTTACTTATAATTGCAATGGTTTTGAGTGGCTTTGGTGGATTTTATGCCGGACGAATAAATGCTACCTTTACTAAGGTGACAGAAAACTTTCATACTGACGTTGACGTAGATTTGGATGATGTTGAATTACCGGATGTAAAGCTTAAATCTGATTCGGACATTATAAACATACTTATTGTCGGTAATGATCAAAGAGAAGAGAAGAATGCCTACGGTGGTACTTATACAGAAGGTGGTCTTTCTGACGTTATGATGATTGGTACTATGGATTTGAAACATAAGAGATTAAAATTATCATCACTTCTTAGAGACTGTTATGTAGAAATTCCGGGTCACGGCGGTAATAAGTTAAATGCTGCATATCCTCTTGGAGGCGGTGCTAAGGACGGCGGAGGTATATCCTTATTATATCAGACCATAGCTTATAACTTCGGTATAAAGCTAGATGGATATGTTGAGGTTGGTTTTGAATCCTTTGTAAAGGTTATTAATGGCGTCGGTGGTGTAGATATAGAGCTTTCAGAGTCTGAGGCTGAGTACTTAAATACAACCAATTATATCAGCAGAAAGAAGTATAGAAATGTTAAAAAGGGCTGGAATCATATGAATGGTGTTCAAGCTCTTGGATACTGCAGAATCAGAAAGAATTGTACTACGGTTACAGGATTGACTGATGATTATGCTCGTACTTACAGACAAAGAACAACGATTTCAGCTGCATTTGACAGAGTTAAAACCATGCCTATGTCTAAGTGGCTTGATATATTTGAAGATATTTCAAAGAATATAAGAACAGATATCAGTAAAAAAGAAATATTATCTTTTATTACTGACGTTATAACCATGGGTCAGACTTCGATAGATACGCTTCAGATTCCTATGAATGGTTATTTCTACGGTGGCACAACCAATGCCGGATCAAGTCTTATACTTGATACCAGAGATGATAATGCCAGTGGTTTAAATGAGTTTATATTTGATTATAACGGAAAGGGAGAATTTAAGTATTCAGGTACCCCTTCCGTGACAGCCGGAGCCATGTCTACCGGAGTTTAACGATAATTTCAGAAAGGGTTTATATGACAACAAAGGAAAGAGCTGAGCTTAAAAGCAAAGCGATGCTTATAGATTCAATATTTAATATTGGAAAAATTGGGCTCACACCGGAGTTTACGGAAGCTGTTTTACAAGCTCTGAGAACAAGGGAGCTTATAAAGATAAGCGTTTTAAAGAATTGTGATTATGATATCAAGGAACTTGCCATAACTATTGCTGAAAGAACCCATTCTCAGGTTGTTCAGGTTATAGGCAGAAAGATTGTTCTTTACAAAGAGAATCCGGATTTGCATAAAAAAGAGAAGAAGGATAGTAAGTCTCAATCAAAATCTAACAAGAATCATAAATCCACAAATACTTCTAAGTCTTCAAAGACATTTAATTATAACAAAAAGTCTATGAAGGAAAGGTCAAAAAAACTTGAATCAAAAAAGCGGAAAGGGTAAAACATATGTTTCAAGACGAAAATCTTGATCTTACAGGTTTTAAGCGTGTTGGAATTATGGGTGGAACCTTTAATCCGATTCATAATGCACATCTTCGGATGGCTCAGACTGCCTTATCAGGCTTAAAGCTTGATAAGGTTTTGTTTATACCTGATAGGAAACCACCTCATAAACAGATTATAGGCGTATCTGATAAAGATAGAGTAAATATGATTAAGCTGGCGATTAAGGATAATAAAGACTTCCTGTTTTCGAATATAGAATTAAAAAGGGATGGAGTGACCTATACATCCGATACATTGATATATTTAACTAATAATTATCCGGATATAAAATTCTTTTTTATAATGGGAGCAGATTCTCTGGCTTACCTCCATAAGTGGCATAAACCGGATATTATTTGTTCTTTATCCGGAATCGTAGTCATTAAAAGAAGAGGTTTTCTTGATAATAATGATTTGTATAATCAGATAGACTTTCTAAAAGAAAAGTATAATGCTGATATTAATGTGGTCTCTATGGAAGGTATGGATATAAGTTCAACGAACATAAGAGAATCTATTAAAGAGAAAAAAGATATTTCGGATAAGCTTCCTTTGTCAGTATATGATTATATTTTAAATAATGAATTATATTTATGATTTAGAGAGGAAAACATGAAAACAGATAATATATATGATATAGATCTTACAAAATTACAAAAAAAGGTTAAGGATAATCTGAAGGATAAGAGATATATACATACCATAGGTGTCAGATACACAGCTGCCAGTCTTGCGATGACTTACGGTGCAGATATTACAAAAGCACAAATTGCAGGTATTTTACATGATTGTGCAAAATCAATGTCTGATGAAGAAATCCTTATTTATGCCTTAGAGCATGATATAGAGGTAAATGAGTCTTCTAAAGTTGCACCCAACAACTTACTTCATGCACCTGTTGGTGCCCATCTTGCAAAGCATAAGTACAAAATCAAGGACGAAGAGATACTATCAGCCATAAGATGGCATACAACCGGAAGAGCAGATATGAATTTACTTGAAAAAATCATATTTATTGCTGATTATATAGAACCAAACAGAAAACCTATTGACTCTATTATAAAGGCAAGAAGAGAGGCCTTTAAAAATTTGGATAATGCAGTTTTAACAGAATTAGAGTCCACTATCAATTATCTTGAAAGTGATGAAAAAAAGGCAAAGAGCTTTGATAAATTTACTATGGAGGCTTATAACTTTTATAAAACTATAAATAAAAGATAGAAATACAGTAAATAAAAACACTAATAATTATTTCGGAGGTACATATGAACGAGATACTAAATAAAGTTAATATCATAGTAAAGGCTATTGATGATAAAAAGGGAGAGGATATTAAAGTACTTGATATTAGTAAAATTTCTGTTTTAGCAGACTATTTTGTTATTGCAACAGTAGATAATAAGCAGCAGATGAAGGCAATAAGAGATAATGTGGAAGAAGCTATGATGAAGGATAAATCATATGCTAAAAGCATTGAGGGAGACAATGAATCCGGTTGGGTTTTAATAGATTTTAAGGATATTGTAGTTCATCTTTTTGATCGCGACAGTCGTTCTTTCTTTGATTTAGAGAGAATCTGGAAGGATGCTGATATTGTTGAAATTTAACTCAGTCGGAGAAATCCCCCACCTCTAAGCGTAGCATAGGTGGGGGTTATAACAAGCTTCACTCAGTCGGAGCTTGAATATCCAAATGAGTCTTGATTATAAATGTTTTTTTCACAAACGGTTCAATAATAAGTCACATTTCATTCACAAATAAGGAATAATATAATCTCATCTTAAATGAAATACTTAATTAAGGGAGGTAAAAGCTATTTGAACCGAACCCAAATAGCTAATGATCCGACACGAGAATTTGAGATTCTCGTGCGGTGCCTCACACAAAGTGTTCGGCAGGGAGGTTATTATGAATAAAAAACAATTTTTAAAGGTAACTGCATATGCGGCAGTGTTTGGATTGGTAAGTGGTTGTGCTTTTGAAGGTGTTAATTATGCTGTTGGTGGATTCAATAATGACACAGCAGTGGTTTCTGAAACAAAAACAAGTGAAACCATACCTGAAGTAAAGACAGTATCATCAAGCTCTTCTTCATCAGATGGTGTTTCGGATGTAGCAGAAGAATTGTTTCCAAGTATTGTAGCTATAGATGTAGAAATGAATTCTACAGTTTCCGATATATTTGGACAGCAATATACCCAGAAGAGCAAGGGTAGTGGATCAGGCTTTATAGTAGGCGAAGATGATGACAATCTTTATATAGCAACTAATAACCATGTTGTAAAGGATACAACTTCAGTTAAGGTTAAGTTTAACGATGGAGAGTCATACGATGCTACTGTTAAGGGGGCTGACAGTGATATAGATGTTGCAGTTGTTTTTGTTCCAAAGGATAGCATTAAGGAAACTACTCTTGATAATATAAAGGTTGCAAAACTAGGCGATTCTGATGAAATAAAAGTCGGAGAAGAAGCAATTGCAATCGGTAATTCTTTAGGATATGGTACAAGTGTTACTGTAGGTATTGTCAGCGCCAAAGACAGAGAGTATGCAGGAGATGATTTCAATATTACTCTTATTCAGACTGATGCAGCTATAAATCCGGGTAACAGTGGCGGACCTTTGATTAACAGTAAAGGAGAGGTTATTGGCATTAATTCAGCTAAGTATGTAGATTCTGAAATTGAAGGAATGGGCTTTTCAATTCCAATCAGCACAGCTGTTCCTGTAATCAAAGAAATAGTTGAAGCTAAAGAAGTATCAGAAGGAGATAGAGCTTATCTTGGTATAGTTGGTAATTATACTGACAATGAAGAGTCTGCATTAGATATACCAAGTGGTATATACATAAATGAGGTAGTTAGTTCTTCTCCGGCAGAGAAAGCCGGAATCCTTCGTGGAGATATAATTGTTAAGGTTGATGATACAGAGATATCCAGTTATGAATCGCTTAAAGAAAAGCTTCTTAGAAAAACAAGTGGTGATACAGTTACTATCACAGTTAAGAGACTTGACGGAAATGAGTATGTAGAGAAAGAAATCAAGGTAACATTAGGAAAGAAATCTGATTATGCATCCAATGATCAGCAGAATAATCAGGATGGACAGGATAATGAGGATAGATCCAAGGACGATGAAAATGGAAACTCATATAATGATAATTACGGATCAGGCTTTGGATTATTCCCATTTGGTTGATAATATCTTATAAATTATTATGAATACATATACATAGGAAAGTGACGATAGGCAGAAGTTTTTTGACTTCTGCCTATTTTTTAGACTAAAGAGATTATGGTCTGATTTGACATTTTTATTTTTATAGTTTAATATTTACAAAAAATAATATGAAACAAGGTGATGCATATGTTTTATGATAATAAATACAAAGTCAGAAAGAACGCTACATTGGTCAGAAATACTATATCCAAGGAAAAAAGAGATGATGGTAATTGTATTATATGCCAAAAGGTTATGGATTATATAGATAAAGAAAATATAAAAAATGTTTTTACTTATGTATCCTATAAGTCAGAAACAGATACTAGAAATATAATATTAAAGCTTCTTAATGATACGGATGTAGAAGTTAATGTACCTGTTGTAGAAGGGGATATGATTAATTTTTATAATATTAATAATTTAGAAGCCTTAAAAGAGTCAAAGCTTGGCATACCTGAACCTGTGATAGATGATAGCAACAGAGATGAAAATATAAGAATTCCTCAAAAAGGAGACCTTCTTTTGATACCCGGACTTCTTTTCAGTAAAGATGGAAACAGACTTGGTTATGGTGGGGGGTTTTATGACAGATATATAGAAAAATATAAAAATAATGGCTTTATTTCTGTAGGAATATGCTTTAAAGCACAAATAACCGAGTATATTCCTATAGATGATAAAGATCAGAAATGTGATTTTGTTATATATGCATGATTAATGAAAGCTAGAGTCTTTTTATAAATCTTTTGCTAATAGTCAAAAAGCATGACTTCTAATTGGAGGAAAGCATATGCAATATAGAAATGATAAATATGGTGAACCTATGTCCTTGCTTGGATATGGATGTATGAGATTTACCAAAAAAGGACTATCTACAGATATTTCTAAAACAGAAAAAGAAATAATGAAGGCATATGAGTTAGGTGTTAATTATTATGATACAGCTTATATCTACAGCGGAAGTGAAGAGTGCTTAGGAGAAATCCTGGAAAGAAATAATATTAGAAAAAATGTTAATATTGCAACTAAGCTTCCTCAATATCTAATCAGTTCAAAATCAGCTATAGATAAGTACTTTAATGAACAACTAAAAAGACTAAGAACTGATTATATAGATTATTATCTAATGCATATGCTTACGGATATATCTGCTTGGGAAAACCTTGTAAAGCTGGGCATAAAGGATTGGATTATAAGAAAAAAGAAAGAAGGAGCTATAAGAAATATCGGTTTTTCCTTTCATGGAAACTCTGATATGTTTATAAAGATATTAGATGCGTATGATTGGGACTTCTGTCAGATACAATATAATTACCTGGATGATGTATCTCAGGCAGGAGTAAAGGGTTTAAAAGCCGCTGCAGCTAAGCATATACCGGTTATTATTATGGAACCTTTAAGGGGTGGTAAGCTTGTAGATATGCTTCCTGATCAGGCTAAAAAGTATATAGAGCTATATGAAAAAAAGCGTTCTGCAGCTGAGTGGGGACTTAGATGGCTTTGGAATCAGCCGGAGGTTACCTGTGTGCTTTCGGGTATGAACTCTATAGAGATGGTTGAAGAAAACTGTAGGATTGCATCTGAAGTTGAGATTGATGAGTTTTCACAAGCCGATTTTGAGCTTATAGAACGTATAAAAGATAGTATTAACGAAAGAACCAAGGTGGGGTGTACCGGTTGTGGATACTGTATGCCCTGTCCAAAGGGAGTCGATATACCGGGAGCATTTAGATTTTATAATGAAATGTACATCAGTAAAAAGACAGAGGCAAGATTTGAGTACTTTAGAGCAGTTGGAATCAGAAAGGAGCCTGCTTTTCCCAGTCAGTGCGTAGGATGTGGTAAATGTGAAAGTCATTGTCCGCAGCATATAGAGATAAGAAAGAAGTTAAAGGAAGCAAACAGAGCACTTATGCCATTTCCACTGAATGTTGGAGTAAGAGTAGCTCGTAGATTCATGTTAAAATAGTATATTTATGCCCATTATTTTTTAATAATGGGCTTTTTTTCATGTCTGTTAACGAAAAAACATAAAAAACACAGAAATAATCCTATAAAATGCTTGACAATTATCTAGGGGAGTGTTATCTTACTAATTAGATGTTAGCACTCCACACTAAAGAGTGCTAACAAGAAAATTAGTATACTAAAAGATATCAGACAGGAAAGGAGTGGTTTTTTGGAACTGAGTGACAGAAAGCAAAAAATAATGAATGCCATTATTAAGACTTATCTTGAAACAGGTGAACCTGTTGGTTCCAGAACTATTTCTAAGTTCTCTGATTTAAACTTAAGCTCTGCGACAATAAGAAATGAGATGTCAGATCTTGAAGAGATGGGCTATATTATACAGCCTCACACTTCAGCAGGACGTATTCCAACAGATAAGGGATATCGACTCTATGTGGATACCATGATGGATGACAAGGTTCAGGAGGTTATGGATCTCAAGGAAAACCTTCGTGAAAAAGCTGACAAGATGGAGACCTTATTAAAGTCAGTTGCAAAACTGTTAGCCAATTCAACCAATTATGCTACCATGGTTTCAGGACCTCAATATAAGTCTAAAAGAGTTAAGTTTATACAGCTAACAGAAGTTGATGAAAGTCATTTACTTACCATAGTTGTCTTAGATGGCAATATAGTTAAGAATGAAATCATTAAGACTGATAGTAAAGTAGATACTGAAGGTGTTGCAAAATTGAATTTTGTTCTAAACACATGTTTAAACGGTCTTGATGTATCAGAGATGAATCTTGCTGTGATTCAATCCATAAAAGAGCAGGCAGGTGATCATAATAGGATTATAGATTCGGTACTAAATGTTATTGGTAATGCACTTACTCAGGACGACGATTTTGAGGTTTATACCAGCGGAGCTACCAATATTCTTAAGTATCCGGAGCTTGCTGATAAGGAAAATGTTGTAAAGCTCTTAGATACATTTGAAGAAAGAGAGCTTATAACTAAGTGGCAACCTCCTGAGACGGTTGAGGATAACGGTCATGCTATACAGGTTTACATCGGTAACGAAACCAATGTTGAATCTATGAAGGATTGCTCTATGGTTACAGCAACTTACAGAGTAAATGATGGTGTATATGGTAAAATCGGTATAGTAGGTCCTAAACGTATGGATTATGATAAAGTTGTATCGACCTTACAGACTCTTATGAATGAGCTTGATGATATCTTTAAGGAAAATGATTAGATTATTTAAAAGGTGGTTATCTGATGGATATTAACAATGAAGTGGAAAATGATTTTATTAATGATTTTTCTGAAGAAGCTGAAAATATTGAAAATACTGATTCGTTAGAGCTTAACGATTCTTCCGTAGATTCTTCTGAAACAGATGAAGAAGTAATCGTAGAACCAAATACAAAAGAAGCCTTAGACGATGAAGATGATTCTGAAGATGATAATTCTTCAGATGAAGACACCGAAGAAGGTGATGGAGATAAAATGTCAATTTTTAGCAAAAGAGCTGCAAAAGAGTTAAAGAAACTCAAAGAAAAGATTAAAGAATTAGAGGATCAAAGACTTAGACAGCTTGCTGAATTTGAAAACTTTAGAAATCGTTCCGAAAAGGAAAAAAGTCAAAGGTTTGAGATGGGGCAGAGAGATGTTATTGAAAAGATGCTTCCCGTAAAAGATAACTTTGAAAGAGCGCTTATCAATCTACCTGAAGGTGAAGAAAGTAAGGCTTTTGTAGATGGTATACAGTTAATATTTAAGCAGTTTGATCAGATTTTTGATGAACTTGGCGTTAAGCCTATAGAGGCTGTTGGAACTGAGTTTAATCCTGAACTTCACAACGCTGTAATGATGGTTGACGATGAAGAAAAGGAAAGCGGAACAGTAGCAGAAGAGCTTCAGAAGGGTTATATATTTAAAGATCAGGTTGTAAGACACAGCATGGTTAAAGTGGTTAATTAATAAGCTTTTAGCTTGTTAATATATATTCATGATGAATTTTTTACAGCAATTAATGTATTTTAATAAGAATAGGAGGAAATTATTATGGGTAAGATAATTGGTATCGATTTAGGAACAACAAACTCATGTGTTGCAGTAATGGAAGGTGGAAAACCTGTAGTAGTTACAAACACTGAGGGTGCTCGTACAACTCCATCTGTAGTTGCATTTACAAAATCAGGTGAGAGACTTGTAGGAGAGCCTGCAAAGCGTCAGGCAGTTACAAATGCAGACAAAACTATTTCATCAATCAAGAGACATATGGGTTCAGATTACAGAGTTTCAATTGATGATAAGAAGTATTCTCCACAGGAAATATCAGCTATGGTACTTCAGAAGTTAAAGAGTGATGCTGAAGGTTATCTTGGAGAATCTGTTTCAGAGGCAGTTATTACAGTTCCGGCTTACTTTAACGATTCACAGCGTCAGGCAACTAAGGATGCAGGAAAGATTGCAGGACTTGACGTTAAGCGTATTATCAATGAGCCTACAGCTGCAGCTCTTGCTTATGGTCTTGATAATGAAAAAGAGCAGAAGATAATGGTTTATGACCTTGGTGGTGGTACATTTGATGTTTCTATCATTGAAATCGGTGATGGAGTTATCGAAGTTCTTGCAACATCCGGTAATAACCGTCTTGGTGGTGATGACTTCGATGAGAAGATTACCAAATACATGATAGATGAATTTAAGAAGACAGAGGGAATTGATCTTTCAACAGATAAGATGGCTCTTCAGAGACTTAAAGAAGCAGCTGAAAAGGCAAAGAAGGAATTATCCAGTGCAACAACCACTAATATAAACCTTCCATTCATTACAGCTACTGCAGAGGGTCCTAAGCATTTTGATATGAATCTTACAAGAGCAAAATTCGATGAACTTACATCAGATCTTGTTGAACTTACAGCAGAGCCTGTACGTACAGCTCTTTCTGATGCAGGTATTACTGCTTCTGAGTTAGGAAAGGTTCTTTTAGTTGGTGGTTCTACACGTATTCCTGCTGTACAGGATAAAGTTAAACAGCTTACAGGACAGGAGCCAAGTAAGAGTCTTAACCCTGATGAGTGCGTAGCTCTCGGAGCTTCAATTCAGGGTGGTAAGCTTTCAGGTGATGAGGGTGCAGGAGATATTCTTCTTCTTGATGTAACTCCTCTTACACTTTCTATCGAGACTATGGGAGGTATAGCTACTCCTCTTATTGAAAGAAATACTACAATCCCTACGAAGAAGAGTCAGGTATTCTCAACAGCAGCTGACAATCAGAGTGCTGTTGATATCAATGTTCTTCAGGGTGAAAGAAAGTTTGCTAAGGACAATAAGTCACTTGGACAGTTCAGACTTGATGGAATTCCACCTGCTCCAAGAGGAATCCCACAGATAGAAGTAACATTTGATATAGATGCAAATGGTATTGTAAATGTATCTGCAAAGGATATGGGAACTAATAAAGAGAATCATATCACAATTACAGGTGGTTCAAATCTTTCAGATGATGAAATAGATAAGGCAGTTAAGGAAGCTGCTGAGTACGAAGCTCAGGATAAGAAGAGAAAAGAGGCAGTAGATGCCAGAAATGAAGCGGACTCAGCTGTATTCCAGACACAGAAGGCATTAGATGAGGTTGGAGATAAGATTGATGCTGATGAGAAGAGCAAGGTTCAGACAGAAATCGATTCTCTCAAGTCTTTAGTTGAAAAGGTAAATCCTGATGATATTTCTGACAGCGATGTGGACGCACTTAAGAGCGGTACACAGAAACTTATGGAAGCTGCTCAGTCAGTATTCTCAAAGATGTATGAGCAGACAGCAGGTGCTAACCCTAACATGGGTGGTGCAGGTCCGGACATGAGTGGATTTGCAGGTGGAGCTGGTCCTCAGGACAACAGTGGTGCCGACGATGATGTGGTAGATGGAGATTACAGAGAAGTATAATTAATATGGAGATAATATATGGCTGACAAACGTGATTATTATGAAGTCTTAGGGGTTTCAAAGGACGCTTCTGAGTCGGAAATTAAATCAGCATACAGAAAGCTTGCTAAAAAGTATCACCCGGATATGAATCCGGGTGATGCAGAAGCTGAAGCTAAGTTTAAAGAAGCTTCTGAAGCATATGCAATTCTTAGTGATGAGGATAAACGTCACCAGTATGATCAATTTGGTCATTCTGCATTTGAAGGCGGTGCAGGTGGTGCAGGTGGATTTGACTTTAACAGCTTCGATATGGGAGATATATTCGGAGATATATTCGGAGATCTCTTTGGTGGAGGCAGAGGAAGATCCAGAGGAAGCAGAAATGGTCCAATGAGAGGACAGAATGTGAGAGCTTCCGTTAGAATAACTTTTTTAGAAGCTTGCTTTGGTGTTGATAAAGAACTATCATTAAATATAAAAGAAGAATGTGAAACCTGTCATGGTACCGGTGCTAAACCGGGAACCAGTCCTGTTACCTGTACAAAGTGTAACGGAAACGGTCAAGTCGTATATGAACAACAATCCTTCTTTGGAACAGTTAGAAATGTTCAAAGCTGTCCTGATTGTAGAGGTACAGGAAAGATAATTAAAGAAAAGTGCTCTGATTGTAACGGAACAGGGTATATAGGATCACGTAAGACCATATCTGTTTCTGTTCCTGCTGGAATAGATAATGGTCAGAGTATCCGTATCAGAGGAAAAGGAGAGCCTGGAATTAACGGTGGCGAAAGAGGAGATCTTTTAGTTGAGGTTACGGTTGCTCGTCATCCTAAGTTCCAACGCCAGGGAAATGATATATTCTCAACAGTAGGTATTACATTCCCTCAGGCTGCTCTTGGAGGGGATATTCGTATACCTACCATAGATGGCGATGTACTGCAGAAAATTAAATCAGGAACGCCAACAGACTCAAGGATTAAACTTAAAGGAAAAGGTGTTCCATCTTTAAGGAATGCTAATATACGTGGTGATCATTATGTAACTTTGGTTGTTGAGGTTCCAACAAAACTAACGCACGCACAAATTGAACTTTTAAAAGAGTTTGATAAATCTGTGTATCCTCAGAATCAAGAAAAGAATGATAAAAAAGAGGAAAAAGAAGAAGGTAGCTCAAAGAAAAACTTCTTTAAAAAGGACAAGAAAAAGAAATGATTTTTTTAAGGCTTTGGTGATATCATCAGAGCCTTTTTTTATGTAAAAAATACTTTAATCTTTTGATTTTTTAATATATAATATAAAAGAGAGTCCGTAGATTAAGATTGATTTTATTAATTTTATTAGATGACGGATATTACTATGGCAAAAACATAATAGAGTTTTATTATTATTTAAATTGGAGGAATTGCTTATGATTCAGAATGATAAGGGGATAGTAGACCTTAAACATCGTATTATGGAGGATGTAGCAAGATTGGCATGGAAAGATGAACTTGATGAAGAGCATCTTGAGGATTTGGTATATGAGGTGATTCCCGGACCGAGACCCGCTTATCGTTGTTGTGTTTATAAGGAAAGAGAGATAGTCAGACAAAGAGTAAAGCTTGCAATGGGTGAAAATACCAGAGCAAATAAGGATTCAACCAATGAGGTGCAGGTTATAAAACCGGCATGTGATGAGTGCTCTATTGCTTCTTATTCGGTAACGGATAATTGCAGACTTTGTCTCGGTAAAGCATGCTTAAGTGCTTGTAAATTCGGGGCTATAACTCAAGGAGAGTTCAGAACCCATATTGATTCAGATAAATGTAAAGAATGTGGATTATGTGCTAAGGCATGTCCTTTTGGAGCAATAGTTCACCTTGTTCGACCTTGTAAGAGAGCATGTCCTGTTGATGCTATTTCCTTCGATGAATACGGTTTTTGTAAGATAGACGAAGAAAAGTGCATACATTGTGGTCACTGTATACATAATTGTCCTTTTGGAGCTATCGGATCAAAGACTTATCTTACTCAGATTATTAAAGCTATTAAAGAAGGAAAAGAAATATATGCTATGTGTGCACCGGCTGCTGAAGGACAGTTTGGATCAGATATTTCTATGTTATCAATTAAAAATGCTTTAAAAGAGATAGGCTTTACAGATATGGTCGAGGTTGGTCTCGGAGGTGATATGACTGCAGCTTATGAAGCTGAAGAGTGGTCTGAGGCCTACAAGGAGGGTAAGAAGATGACCACTTCCTGCTGTCCTGCATTTATAAATATGCTTAAAAAGCATTTTCCTGATCAGTATAAAGAAAATATGTCATCCACAGTTTCACCTATGTGTGCGGTTTCAAGATACCTTAAAGCTATTCACCCCGGATGCATAACAGTATTTGTTGGTCCATGTATAGCAAAGAAAACAGAAGCAAAGGATCCTGAAGTTCCCGATAATGCAGATTATGTAATTACATTTGGTGAGCTTTTATCACTGTTTAAATCAGCCAATGTAGAGCTTAAACCGGTTGAAAGTGAGTATCAGGAAGCATCATTATTCGGTAAGAAGTTTGCGGGAAGCGGTGGTGTTGCAGCGGCAGTTATCGAAGTAATGCAGGAAAGAGGAGAAGATACTAAAGATATTAAGCTTGAAAAGTGTGCAGGAGGAAATGAATGTAAGAAGGCACTCACCTTGCTTAAGTTAGGACGACTTCCGGCTGACTTTATTGAGGGTATGATTTGTGTTGGAGGTTGTGTAGGCGGACCTTCTAATACAGTTGCCAGTAACGATATCATAAAGGCTCGTGAAAACCTCTTCAAGCAGGCTGATTCAAGAAAAGTTCTTGATAATCTTAAGGATTATCCTATGGATAAATTCTCTATGAAGAGAGATGGTTCTATGTAAATTATTAATATTAAATGACATTTTTTTGAAAACTTTTTGAAAATAACCATGAAGTACGATAAAAGGGGCGTTTAAAGGCGCTCCTTTTTATTTGTTTTTGATTTGACTTTTAATTGTAGTATGTTATAATATCGGTTACGCATGCATCTTTATGTATGTGATTACAGATGAGAGTAGGTAATTTTATGAATGCATTTAAAACTAGTATAGCCAATTTTAGGAAATATCAGTTTTTATTGTATGAATTAGTTAAGAAAAATATAAAGCTTAAATATAGAAGATCGTATCTTGGAATTTTATGGACACTGTTAGAACCACTCCTTGTAATGATTGTGCTTTCTGTGGTATTTGGAGTTTTCTTTGGTAGAGATGATAAACAGTGGCCGGTTTACATACTTACAGGAAGATTATTATTCTCGTTTTTCTCATCAGGAACAAAATCAGCTTTAAGAAGTGTCAGTGGTAATGCTTCAATGATAAAAAAAGTATATGTTCCAAAGTATATGTATGTACTTGCCAATATAATTTCAAATTTTGTAACATTCCTTTTATCACTTATAGTTCTTGTTGTTGTTGCAGCAGTATTGGATGTAAGACCTACTATATACCTGCTCGAAGCCATTGTACCACTTATTATTATATTTATTATAACAAGCGGAGCTTCGCTTATATTAGCTACACTTAATGTGTTCTTCAGAGATATAGACTATATATGGCAAGTAGGAAGCATGCTTATTTCCTATACATGCGCTATATTTTATCCTGTAGAGAGATTATATAAAAACGGTTATGGCTTTGTATTTGACTTAAATCCTATATATATGTGCATTGCAAACTTCAGAAATACCGTTCTTTACGGTAAACCGCTTAATATGCAGTATACACTTGTTTCGCTTGGACTTGGAATATTTCTTATGCTTATAGGCATTTTGTTATTCTATAAGAAACAAGATAAATTTATACTTTACCTATAATCAGGAGGCATATAAATTGAAAAAGGAAGTAACTGTTAAGGTTTCTAATGTTGGGATGAGATTTAATCTTACCCAGGAAAGAGTAGATAACCTTAAAGAGTATATTATAAAGCTTTTAACGAGAAAACTAAGATTTAACGACTTTTGGGCTCTCAGAGATGTTAGTTTTGAGATACATAAAGGTGAAAGATTAGGAGTACTTGGATTAAATGGTTCGGGAAAGTCGACATTATTAAAGATTGTTTCCGGAGTACTTAAACCCACAAAGGGAAATGTGGTTACCAGAGGTAAGGTTGCTCCATTACTTGAATTAGGGGCTGGTTTTACACCTGAGTATACAGGTAGAGAAAATATATATCTTTACGGCGCTATGTTAGGTTACAGTAAAGAATTGTTAGATGAAAAGTTTGATGAAATCGTTGATTTTTCAGAGCTTGGAGAGTTTATAGATGTTCCTATAAAGAATTATTCTTCAGGTATGAAAGCAAGACTTGGCTTTTCAGTTGCTACCATAGTTGAACCCGATATACTTATACTTGATGAAGTCTTATCTGTTGGTGATAAGAGATTTAAGAGAAAAAGTGAAAGAAAAGTCATGAACATGTTTGATAAGGGTGTTACCGTCCTTTTCGTATCGCATTCACTTGATCAGGTTCTCAGAATATGTGATAAAGCGATAATTTTGGACGGAGGCCATATTGTTGCAAAGGGTAATGTTGAAAAGGTTGCTAAGATTTATAAGAATATGACAGAATAATCAACTAATTAATTTAGGAGGATATTATGAAATCATTAAAGGAAATGATTACAAAAAAGGCGCTACTTTTATTTGCTGTATTTGCTATAGCAGGCGTTATGTTTGCTTCTGATAAAGCAAGTGCTGCTACAACTTATCTTGTAAAAGTAAATAAACAGGCTAACTGTGTTACTGTTTATAAGATGGATGATAATGGTAAATATCAGCCTGTTAAGGCTATGATTTGTTCATCCGGATATGCTACACAGTCCGGTACATTTGCTATGGGAGAAAAGATTCGTTGGCATACTCTCGATGGTCCTTGCTATGGACAGTACTGTGCAAGAATCTACGGAGGAGTTCTTTTCCACTCTGTATGGTATTATGGACAGAGTAATCCGGGCACACTTTCCGTAAGCTCATATAATCAGCTTGGAACTACCTGTTCACACGGATGTATCAGACTTACTGTTGCTGATGCAAAGTGGTTATATGACAATGTGCCTACAGGTTCAACCGTTCAGATTTATGCTGATTCTAATCCCGGACCTCTTGGAAAGCCAGCATCAATTAAAATTCCTAACAATGTTGCATGGGATCCTACAGATATCTGGAGCGAGGGTAATCCTTGGAATTCAAAGAAGCCTGTAATTAAGGCTAAGAAGAAGGTAGATGTTCCTTTTGGTACTTCTTATGATGTAATGAGTAATGTTACAGCTACCAATACTACAGGTTGCGATGCAAAGAGTCTTGTAAAGACTGTAATCAAGTATAACGGAGCTAAGGTAAAGAAGCTTGATACTTCGAAGCCGGGTATGTATAGAGTAATATATAAGCTTAAAGATGAGATAGGAAGAAAAGCTAAGCCTGTTAAAACAAAAGTTTTTGTTACAGGTGCTGAAGTGACTCCTGTTATTACAGGTACACATGATCTTTATATCAAGTCTAAGAGCGCTCTTAAGCCGGATCTTGTTAAGAACTCAATTACTGTAACTCAGGGTTCTACTAAGCTTGATAATAAGTATATAACCGTATCATTTAAGAAGGTTAAACAGGGTCAGTGGAAGGCTGATATTACTGCTCAGTATGCATCTAAGCCTGCTAATGCTTACATATATGTTTATTTAGATAAACAGAAGCCTACAATTACAGGTGTTGTTAATGGCAATACTTACTACTTAGCTTCCATGTCAGCGGTAAGTAAAGAGTATGCAAGAAGTCTTATCGAAGTAAGTGATGATATTACAGTTATAAGTAAAGATAGTGTTAAGATAAAGATTGTAAATGAAACCACCAGAGTGAAGGTTGTCTATAAGGCATTTGATGCTGCAGGTAGAAAGAGAAAGGTGATTATTTACTTTACACAGCAGCAGTCGCCTCTTGTGTCACCAACTCCTACACCGGTTTCGCCAACCAATCAACCGGTTACAGGGTCGGTAGTGTCGAGGTAAGTTTTTCGGGTATGGGGAGTTAAATACCTTCCCCTTACCCGTTTTGTTATATCACCAATTCTTTCTTTTTTTATGGGAGAGGACCTATGTTTAAAGATTTTTTTAAAAAGCCTGAATTTAAAAATACTTTAAAAGATTTATCTAAAATTATTCTTATATATTTTGTGTTTGCATTATTTATTAATGTTTTATTAGAGTGCTTTAATAGGAAATCCGTCATATCAGGGGTGAAATTTTTGATTGAAAATCCTATTTTATGGATTTTTGGAACTTTGATAGTATTGTTTACATATGAGGTTTCACTGTTTTTTAAAAGAAGAATATTTGTATTTTGTCTTGTTAACATATTCTGGATAGGGATAGGTGTAGTTGACTTTATTATGTTGCAGTACAGGGTTACACCATTTTCTGCGGTCGATTTTTCGTTGATTAAAAGTGCTATTGATGTTTCAAGTCATTATTTTAGTGGTTTTGGTATAGTGCTTATTATATTAGGACTTTTGGCTGTGACATTTTTTATTGTTATTCTGTTCTTAAAATGTCCACAGGATTCTAAAAAGGATAAAGTATATATAATTATTCCTTCATTTGCCTTTGTTCTTGATATAATAGTAATCCTTTTATTTATTAATTTTAGTTATCCTGTTTACTCATTAAAGGATAATTATACCAATATAACCGAAGTATATAAAAATTACGGCTTTGTATACTGTTTTGCTAACAGTGTAGTGGATTCGGGTATTGAAAAGCCTGAATCTTACTCCAATGAAAAGATTGATGATTTACTTAAAAATTTACATAAGGTTAAGAATAATACAAAAAAACCAAATATTATATTTGTTCAGCTCGAATCATTTTTCGATGTAACAAGTGTTAAGGGAATGACGTTTTCAAAAGACCCTATTCCTAATTTTCATAGTCTGCAAAAGAAATACTCTCATGGTTATCTTACTGTGCCCACAGTAGGTGCAGGAACTGTTAATACTGAATTTGAGATGCTTACGGGTATGAGTCAGTTAGACTTTGGAACCAGTGAATATCCTTATAAAACGCAGCTTAAGGATACAACCTGTGAAAGTATTTGTTATGATTTAAAAAATGAGGATTATAAGTGTCATGTAGTACATAACAATACCGCAACATTTTACGAAAGAAATAAAGTATTTAAGAATCTGGGATTTGATACATTTCAAACATTGGAATTCATGAAAAACATATCGAAAACACCTAATGGATGGGCAAAGGATGCTTGTCTTACAAAGGAAGTTATAGATAGTTTGGATGCAACAAAAGAATCTGACTTTATTCTTGCGATAACAGTTCAAAGTCATGGAATATATGATATCGAAGGATATGAAAATACGCATTTGACATGTTCAGGAGGTCCTGAAACCTTTGAGTCTCAGTTTAATTATTATGTTGACCAGATATACGAAGTTGACAAAATGATAGGAGAATTAACAGAGGCTTTGGAAAAGCGTGATGAAGAAACAATAGTTTTCTTTTACGGAGATCATCTACCTACTCTTGGTCTTACGAAGGACGATCTTAAGAATGGAAGTATTTATCAGACGGATTATTTGATATGGGATAATTTTAATTTACAAAAAAAGAATATGAATATTAAATCATATCAGGTGTATCCATATTTATTAAATATGATAGGTATTCACGATGGTATTATAAATAAATTTCATCAGCAATATGATTGGAATGCACCGGATTATCAGGAAAGCCTTAAAGAGCTTGAGTATGACTTCCTCTATGGTGATAATTATTTATATGGTGGTGAGAACCCGTTTGTTCCTACCGAATTGCAGCTTGGTACCCATAAACTCGTATTTGACAGTATTAATGATGAAGATGGTGTGAAGTATGCAAAAGGAAAATACTTCTCTGATTATACAAAATTATATTTTAACGGAGAAGAAGTGGAAGGAACAGTCCTAAATACAAATAATCTACGTATAGATGGTGAAATAGAGATTGATGAAGATGCCGATGTAGATTATGAGACTTGGGATGAAGAAAAAAAGTTATCGACAGAAAGACCAAATTCATTTAAAATAGTAGTTGAGAATAAAAGTGGGGTCATACTAAGTCAGACAGATCCTATTTATTATAAAGACTTAAACTATCAGTAGGAGGTTTATATGAAGTGTCCGTTTTGCGGTGTCGATGATACCAGGGTAATTGACTCAAGGTCTGCTGACGATAACTCGTCAATCAGAAGAAGAAGAGAGTGTATAAAGTGTAAAAAACGTTTTACAACATATGAAAGAGTAGAAGCAATTCCGGTTGTAGTCATAAAGAAGGATCAGTCCAGAGAGGGTTATGACAGGAATAAAATTAAAAGTGGTATATTCCGCTCCATAAATAAAAGACCTATATCTATGGAGCAGGTTTCTGAAATGCTTAACAGCATTGAAAATGATATATTTAAGCAGGATGCAAAGGAAATTCAGAGTAGTTTCATAGGAGAGCTTGTTCTTGAAAAGCTTAAGGATTTAGATAGCGTTGCCTATGTAAGATTTGCATCTATTTATAAAGAGTTTAATGACGTCGATACATTTATTGATGTTATTCAAGAATTAAAAAATTAAAAATAATATTTTTGTATTTAATCCGGGAATAAGCTTCTTTTACATCAGGAAAGGAAGCGTATGTATCATGAAACAAATTCTATTGCCATTGATGGTATCAATGGGCATGTCGTAAAAACCGAGGCAGACGTATCTGACGGCCTGCCTGGGTTTTCTTTGGTTGGCTATCTCTCAAGTGAATTAAGAGAGGCTCGAGAAAGAGTGTGGATAGCTGTCAAAAATTCCGGTTTTAGATTTCCACCAAAAAAAATCACAATCAATCTGGCTCCTGCAAACCTTAGGAAGGAAGGGACGTCTTACGATTTAACCAAAGTTGTTGCTGTTTTAACAGCATTAGAGGTGTTGGATAATACATTTGTTCCTGATATGGTATTTGAGGGTGAAGTATCTTTAGACGGAAGCATAAGAAGGATAAAGGGAATATTACCCATGGCTTATACTGCTGCCAATAAAGGTTTCAAATATATCATTTTACCAAAAGAAAACGTAAAAGAAGCCCTTATAGTTGAAAATATTAAAGTTATAGGCGTAACCCATATCAATGATCTTTTTGATATTTTAAAAGATCCGGAAGCATATGTTGAAACAGAAAAGATAAGTTTTACTGATTATACTAAAAGCAATGATAATATTGATTTTATAGATGTTAAAGGTCAGATTAGATCCAAAAGAGCTATAGAAATAGGCGTCAGTGGTATGCATAATGTACTTATGATAGGTCCTCCGGGATCAGGTAAAACTATGCTTGCTAAAAGGATTCCCGGGATTATGCCTTTACCGGAATTTGATGATATTATGGAGATTTCTAAGCTTTATAGTGTATCAGCACTTCTTTCGGAAGATAAGCCTCTTATAGATAAAAGGCCCTTTAGATCGCCCCATCACAGCATAACTCAGACAGCTTTAGCAGGTGGCGGATTATATCCTAAACCTGGAGAGATAAGCCTTGCAAATAAAGGAGTTCTTTTCTTAGATGAACTTCCGGAATTTAACAGAAGGACAATTGAAGTACTTCGACAACCTATGGAAGAAGGTCTTGTAAACATATCAAGAGTTGGATTTAATACAGTTTATCCGGCTAACTTTATGTTAGTTGCTGCTATGAATCCCTGTCCCTGTGGGTATTACCCTGATTATAAAAAGTGTAATTGTTCTGTAGTATCCGTGAAAAAATACCTTTCAAGGGTAAGCAGACCCATACTCGATAGGATTGATATAAGTACCGAAACAGATATTTTAAAGTACTCGGATATAAATACTTCTGATAATGAAGACTATTACAGTACCAACAATATGAGAGAAAGAGTTTGTGAGGTTCATAATATACAGAAAGAAAGGTATAAGAATGAGGATTATTCCTTTAATTGTGAGCTTTCACCGGGCAGTATAAAAAAATACTGTAAATTAAATAAGTATGCTTCAGATCTTATAAAGGAAATATTTGACTCGGAGTTTATTTCGGCCAGAGGCTATCATAAGGTATTAAAAGTGGCCAGAACCATAGCTGATACCATGGGAAAAGAAATAATAGAAGAAGAACATATAACGGAGGCTATAAGTTATAGAGGAATAGATAAAAAGTATAATGGGGGTGTAGTGTGATGAATGATTATGATTATGCTATATGGATAGCAAATATAGATTACAGTATTGGAAATGCTCATATAAGTAAGCTTCTTAATGTATATAAATGCTTCGAGGATATATTTAAAGCATCAGAAAAATCCTTGATCAATACTAACATACTTAATGAAAAGCAGATTTTAATGATGATAGAATCAAAAAATATGAAAAAATACAATTTAACAAGAGAAATAATGGATAAGGATAATATCAACTTTACATATTTACAGGATATTAGATATCCTAAAAAATTAAGGCATATACAAAATCCTCCATTTTGTCTTTATTATAAAGGAGAATTACCGGATGATAATAAAAAGAGCATTGCTGTAATTGGAGCCAGAAATGCTAATCATGAAGGAAGAGAGCTCTCAGAAAAGTATTCAAAGCAGATAGCAGAGTATGGAATAGAAGTTATAAGCGGCCTTGCATATGGAATTGATATTTGTGCACACAGAGGAGCTTTGAGTGTAACAGGAGGGAAAACATTTGCCTGTTTAGGTTGTAGCGTGGATATATGTTATCCAAGAAGTAATATAAATGAATATATAGAACTTATTAATAACGGTGGTATAATTTCAGAATTTCCGCCCAAAACTCCACCCATTGCAAGGAATTTTCCGATGAGAAACAGAATAATATCAGGACTATCCGATGGAGTTTTAGTAATTGAAGCAGGTAAAAACTCTGGATCACTTATTACTGCATCTATGGCACTTGATCAGGGACGTGAACTCATGGTCATACCGGGAAATATAAGAGACCGGCTTTATTTTGGAAGTAATGAGCTTATAAAAGGAGGAGCTTGTCTTGTTACGGAAGTCAAGGATATACTAGATTGCCTGGGCATTTTTTATGATAATGACATAGAGGAAGAAAAAACAAAGATATATAAGGATCTTAACAGTACCGAAAAAGAAGTTATAGGATTACTAAACCTAAATCCTTGCCCCCTAGAGTATATATTAGAAAAAACTATGCTTCCTTTACCGAAAATCATGAAAATACTAATAAAAATGGAGATAAAAGGGTATATAAGAGATATAGGAAATCATAATTATGCTATAAGATTATAAAATAAGTCTTGCAACATTTTTTTAAATGGTGTACTATTTGTAATGTTTTGTATAAATAATTACTGTTATGTGATATACAATAGGGGTAAATGCCTAAATATACTATATTTATCTTTGCATATGGTAATCGGAGGTAAAAACAGAGATGAATCTTGTTATCGTTGAGTCGCCTGCTAAGGCAGCTACAATTAAGAAGTTTTTAGGGAAAAATTATGAAGTTATGGCTTCTAACGGTCATGTTAGAGATTTGCCTAAAAGCACTATGGGTGTTGATGTTGAAAATGATTTTGAGCCTAAATACATAACTATCAGAGGAAAGGGAGAACTTCTTGCAGGACTTAGAAAGGCTGTAAAGAAGGCTGATAAGATATATCTTGCAACCGACCCGGACCGTGAGGGAGAAGCTATAAGCTGGCACTTGATGGCGGCACTTAAGCTTGAAGATAAAAAAGCCAAACGTATCACATTTAATGAGATAACCAAAAACGCAGTTAAAAATGCTATAAAAAACGGAAGAGAGATAGATACGGATTTGGTAGACGCTCAGCAAGCCAGAAGAGTGCTTGACAGAATGGTTGGCTATCAAATAAGTCCTCTTCTATGGGCGAAGGTTAAAAGAGGGTTAAGTGCCGGAAGAGTACAGTCTGTTGCTCTTAGAATTATATGTGACAGGGAAAATAGTATAAATGACTTTATACCTGATGAGTATTGGTCTATAAAGGGTGATTTTTCACCTGAAAAGTCCAAGCTTTCTTTTGATGCTTTATTTTATGGAAGCACTAATGGTAAGCTGGAATTAAAGAGCATAGAAGAAGTAGATAAAATAAAAAAAGAGATATTAAAACAGAAGTATGTGATTTCAGATATTAAGAAAAGAACAATTAATAAAAAATCACCACTTCCGTTTACAACATCAACTCTACAGCAGGAAGCCTCAAAAAGTCTCAATTTTTCAACAGTAAAGACCATGAGAATTGCTCAGGGACTTTATGAAGGTGTAAAGATTAAGGGAAGAGGAAATATTGGTCTTATAACTTATTTAAGAACAGATTCAACCAGAATATCAGAAGAGGCGGCTTTAGCTGCATCTGATTACATCGAAAATACCTATGGAAAAGAGTATGTAGGTAAATCAAATGTAAATAATGCTAAAAACTCAAAAAAGATTCAGGATGCACATGAAGCTATAAGGCCTACTTACGTTGAGTTGACACCTGCCCAGGTAAAGGATGATCTAAATAGAGATCAATTCAGATTATATCAGCTTATATGGAGAAGATTTTTAGCAAGCTGTATGGCTCCGGCGCAGTATGAAAGTACATCGGTAAAGATATCATCGAAGGATTATGTATTTAATACAAGCTCCTCAAAATCAGTATTTGCCGGATATATGAATGTTTATCAGACGGATGAGGATAAAGAAACAAGTAAAACTCATCTTCCTAAGAATCTTTCAACAGGAATGAAGATTGATTTGCTTCAATTAGAAGAAAAGCAGCATTTTACACAACCTCCTGCACATTTTACTGAGGCCTCTTTGGTAAAGACTTTAGAGGAACTTGGCATCGGAAGGCCTAGTACTTACGCACCTACCATATCAACTATTATAAACAGGCATTATGTCTCAAAAGAAAAAAAGAACCTGTATATGACAGAGCTTGGAGAAGTTGTAAACAATATTATGCTTACATCCTTTCCAAGTATTGTAAATGTTGATTTTACAGCTAATCTTGAAAGCCTTCTGGATGGCGTTGAAAACGGAAATATAAGATGGAAAACTGTTATAGAAAACTTTTATCCGGATCTTAAGGAAGCTGTTGATATAGCATCCGAAGAGCTTGAACATGTAGAGATACACGATGAGGTTTCCGATGAAATATGTGAAGAATGCGGAAGAAATATGGTAATAAAGTACGGTCCATATGGTAAATTCTTGGCTTGTCCCGGTTTTCCTGAGTGTAAAAACACTAAACCATATTTTGAAAAAACAGGTCTTTTATGTCCTAAGTGTAAGTCGGACCTAGTTATAAAGAAAACCAGAAAGGGAAGAAGATTTTACGGATGTATATCATTCCCTGAGTGTGACTTTGTTTCATGGCAAAAACCATCAGCCTCTCCTTGCCCTAAGTGTGGTAGTGTAATGGTTGAAAAGAAAAATAAACTTGTTTGTACCAATGAAGAGTGCGAACATGTTATGGATATAAAAGAAGATAAGAATAAGGAGTAAAGATGAGTCTGGATTTATTGGATAAGACAAGGAAGATAAACTGGCTTATAATAGAGGATAGCTCTCAAAAGCTTGATTTTAATACTTTTTGTGGATACTTGTCTGACATTATGAATGTAAATGTTGTATTATTCAGCAGAAAAGGAAAGGTGCTCGGAGTAAAAGAACAACCATCAATTCCATCAATACCTAAACTAAAACATCTTGAGAGAGGGATGATGATAGATAATGTTATAAAAGATAGATTTATGTCAATACTCTCTACTCATGAAAATATAAATTTAACAACAATGGGCATGGATTTTGAAGGCGCTGACAACTATCACGCCATGATATCACCTGTAAAGATTTCAAAAAACAGAATGGGTTCTTTGATTGTTTACAATAATTCCAGTCCGTTTACAATTGATGATATCATACTTTTAGAGCACAGTATTACTTTAATTGGACTTGCTATGAGAATATCTAAGACAGAGGAGAACTTAACGAAAAACATGAAAACAGATGATGTATCTATCGCTTTATCATCGCTTTCCATGCTTGAGTTAAAGGCTCTTATAAGTATATTAAATATGCTTAATGGACAAAAGGAAGGTAGGATAGTATCGAGTAAGCTCGCAAATGAGCTTGGTATAACCCGTACTGTTATTATAAATGCCCTTAAAAAGTGTGAGTCTGCCGGAATTTTATGTACAAAGTCACTGGGAATGAAGGGGACTATGATTACTATTACCAATGATCTTTTATGTACTGAACTTGTTCAGTCTTATTACAGCGTAAACTAAATTATATAATAAACTAAATAGTTTACAATCATTTGGTTTTAGTGTATCATGTACTTTGTATGGGTTTTCCTATAATACAAAGATAAGTGTTTAGACATGGAGGTTTTTCATGAAGAAAAATGCAGTCAATATTATAGTATTTGTAGTTACTATATTACTGATAATCGGGACTGTCGCAATAATTGCATTAAATGTGCCCAAATATGCGCATACAGATGATATTATTCTAAAGGTAACAAAACTATTAAAGATAAATCTGGATGAAATAGATACACAGATAGTTGAAGAAAAGCTTGTTAATTATCCTGTGATTTTTGATAAGAAAAAAACCATTGAAATAAAGGTTTTAGAGGGTGAAGATCCTCATTATGTAGAAATAGACGGATATACTTTGGTTTTAAATTCCAATTATCCCAAATTCAATAAGGCAAAAAAAGGAATAGTAAAGAATCAAGATGATATTACAGATATTGTAGTAAAGGTCATTAAGAATTATAAAGAGTCTGATATTACAAGAACCAAGGTTTGCAACGATATTGTAAGAGAAATACATGATTACCTTGGAACAGATATTGTTGTAAGAGTATCACTTACAGATTATAAACATAAGTAATAAGAAATTCAGGATTTTCGATTATCACAGGAGAATACATATGCTAGCTGTTATAGAATTATTTGGAGGTGTCGGGCTTTTCTTATTTGGTATGAGCCTTATGGGAAAGTCTTTGGAAAAGCTTGCCGGATCTAAACTTGAAAAGATACTTGAAACTCTCACAACTAGTAAGAAAAAAGGCGTAGGTGCTATCAAGGGGTGGGCTCTTGGTATGGGTGTAACCGGAGTTATACAAAGCTCTGCCGCAACTACTATTATGATTATCGGCTTTGTTAATGCCGGAATTATGAAGGTATCTCAGTCGATACCTGTTATATTTGGTGCTAATGTAGGTAGTACTGTTACAGCTCAGATACTTCGATTGGGTGATCTAGGTTCAGGAAATATAGTTTTAACTCTTTTAAAACCTTCTTCATTTGCTCCGATGCTTATTGCATCAGGAGTTGCAGTCATGATTTTTTCCAAAAAACAAAAATATAAAGATATAGCCGGAATAATGGTAGGATTGGGAGTGTTGTTTTATGGTATGACTATTATGGAAGGTGTTTTTGCGCCGCTAAAAGAGTCAAAAGAATTCCAAAAGCTATTTACTTCTTTTGAAAATCCTATTATTGGTATATTGACCGGTGTTGCTCTTACTGCAGTTATACAAAGCTCAAGTGCTTTTGTTGGTATACTTCAGGCGTTAAGTGCTACCGGAACCATTTCTTACGGAATTGCCATCCCTCTTATACTTGGACAGAATATAGGTAAGTGCAGTGCTATACTTATGGGAAGTATAGGCTCTAATAAAAAGGCAAAAAGAGCAGCATTTGTATATATTTTTTTCAATATAATTCTCGTTACTATGTTTGGTATAATCATTTATTCCGTAAATGCAATAAATGAAATTGAATCAATGAAAAAAATTGTAAACAGAGGAGACATAGCTAACGTTCATTTACTGTTTAATCTCATCACTAGTATTGTGCTTTTGCCTTTCTCCAATGCAATTTCCCGTCTTTCTGCCGTTATTCTTAAGGATAATGATGAAGATGTTAAGGATGAAGACTTCAAGAGACTTGATGATATGCTTCTTAAAACTCCTGCAATCGCACTTAATCAGTCTAAGCTTATAATGAAAAATGCAGGAGACAGAATAAGAAATAATATGGTTATTATCAGTTCACTTCTTGAAAAGTATGATGAAAATCAATTTAAAGATTTAGATGATAATGAAGCTTATATCGATAAATGTGAAACCTATCTTTCAGGCTATGTTATACATATAAACAGAAAACGACTTCCTGTAGAAAGTAAGCTTTTGGTAACTGAAATCCTTAAGTCGGTAGGAGATTATGAAAGAATAGGAGATTATTGCATGAATATTGCTTATGCATTATCGAATATGAATCAGGAAAAGATAGATCTTTCTAACAATGCTAAGAAAGAGCTTAAAATCCTACTTTCTAATCTACGTGAAATATTGGATAATACATTTATATCCTTTGATAATGATGATATAGCTACAGCAAGGAAGATAAGAGCTATGGTAGCTGCTCTTTCCAGATTCAATGAATTACTTAAAAATCATCATGTGGAAAGACTACAGGAAGGACAGTGCTCTGTAAAAGCTCAAACTGTATTTTATGATATTATTAACAGTTGCGAGAGAATTGCTTATCATTCAAGAACTATATCTATAAGGGTGCTTTCAAGAAACTCTCAAAATGAAGATGTGGATGATAATGATATGATATCTGATGTTAATTATATATATTCAGATGAGTATACAGCATTGGAAAAGTATTATTATTTTACATATACCAAATCTCTTAAGAAGAGCCTTAAAAATCAAGAAGAAAAGGCCTTAAAGACTAACAAGACTCAGAAAGATAAGAACTTAAGGGATAATAAAAAGAATAAAGATAAAGCAAAAAACAAGAAAAAATCAGAAAAAGACTCAAATAACCGTAAATCATTCAAAAAAGAAAATAATAAAGATAATGAGAATGATAAGGATAATAAAAAGAAAAAGAAAAAAACATGATATATGCAATTGTTTTTGCTTTTATTATACATTACTTTATATTAAAACAGTGATTAGATTTTATTAATTATTTTTTAGAAAGGAAAAAGTGATTATTCACTTAAAGGTATTATGTTTAAAAAATTCAAAAATGTATTTTATTCATTTTTACTGATTTCATCCATTCTTTTTAGTCAGGTGTCTGCATTTGCTGCTGATTACAATGCTTCAACAATCGATGAGCTTACTCAGATTATAAAGACAACCGCTTTAGAAAGAGATACAGAATTCACGGTAGCATACAATGGTACTGATGCTGATTTTGAATATTTTTTCAAGGATTATTCTATTTATTATTATAATCTTGTTTCTTTACGTTTTGATGATCCTTCTTCAACAGATGATGGTGATTATCTTTTGGGGCTTATCGATCCTACATCTTTCGGTTCGTTTGAAACGGATGAAAATGGTGAGATGATCTTTAATCATAAGTATTTTGAAAGCTTAGAGGAAACTATTAGTGTTAATCAAAAGGCTAACGAAATCCTAAATGAGCTTCAGATAAGTACTATGTCAAGTGAATATGATAAAGTTAAAGCTATACATGATTATATATGCAGTAATGTAACCTATGTTGATGATTCTGATAATGGTTCATCAGCTTACAGTGGACTTATAGAAGGAAAGGGATTATGTAATTCCTATGCTCTTTGCATGTGTAAGCTTTTAAATACTGCCGGTATAGGATGTAAGTATATAGGAGGAAAAGCCGGGACCGGAAAGGATGCCGGAGGACATGCATGGAATATAGTAAAGATAGGTGGAAGATGGTATTATGTTGATTCTACTTGGGACGATGATGATGAGAATAATTCATATAATCATGATTACTTTTTGAAGGGTAAGTCTGATTTTGATGAAGCAGATCCATCACAGCCACATACATTAGATGATGAATACAACAATTCTTTATATCTTATTGAATTTCCGATAGAAGCTAATTCATACGATCCAGCCAATCCGCCTGCACCAAAGGAAGATAACACTCCTGTAGAGCCCTATAATCCGTCTCAGCCTAGCGTGACACCGACTCAGCAACCTGTAATTAATAATAATACAAATACAAACCCTAATAATAGTGGTGTTACCGGTAGCACTGCAACCCAGGCTTCAAATTCAAAAAGCTATAATTTTGACGATGTTATACTCTTAAGATATCCAAAGGGTGTTATGAAGCTTAAAAGAAAAAGAAGTAACGATATACAGATTGTATTTTCCAAGGATTATATAAATAACGTAGATACCGTGGATTATACTGTAACTAAGGGTAAGAAGCTAATTAAACTTGTAGATTACGGTATGGATGAAGAAGATGGATATCACTTCTATGATTATTTTGTAAAAGCAAAGGGAAAAAAGGGTGTTGCTTTAGTTAAGGTAACTGTTACAATGGATAATGGTGAGAGCAAAGAACTAAGTTTTAAGATAAAAATAAAATAAAGGAATTATATATGAGCAGAGTTATATGGATAGTTTTAGATAGTGTTGGTATGGGAGAAGCTCCGGATGCAGGCTCATTTGGAGATAATGGAGCTAATACCATTGGTCATATAGCACAAAAGTATCCTGAACTTTATATACCTAATCTATTATCCCTAGGATATGGCAATATAGATGGTATGGAGGGGTTAAAAAGAGTTGACTCACCACTTGCTTCGTATGCAAGACTTGAGGAAATCAGTGCCGGAAAGGATACTACAACCGGACATTGGGAAATGATAGGTATTCATACTTTAGAGCCATTCCCGGTTTATCCTGAAGGCTTTAGTGATGAGATAATCTCTAAGTTTATTGAAAAAACTTCCGTTCCAGGAGTTTTGTGTAACAGTATTGCTTCCGGTACGGTTGTTATAAATCAGTATGGAAACCTACATAGAGAGACCAAAAAACCTATTATTTATACCTCTGCAGACAGTGTGTTTCAGATAGCATGTGATGAAGAAATATATGATATAAACTCGCTATATAAGATGTGTGAGGCGGCCCGTGAGATACTTACAGGGAAGGATAATGTGGCCAGAGTAATAGCAAGGCCTTTTATCAAGAAAGGTGATTCCTTCGTAAGGACCTCTTCAAGAAGGGATTTTTCGCGACTTCCGGATGATGATAATCTGCTTATGAGATTAAAGAATCATGGACAGAATGTATATGCTGTGGGGAAGATAGAAGATATATTTGCAGGAAGCGGAATAACACAAGCTATTCATACCAAAGATAATGAAGATGGTATGGATAAAACTATAGAGGCTCTTAGGAAACAAGCTTCAGGGTTAATTTTTACTAATTTGGTAGAATTTGACTCCACCTGGGGGCATAGAAGAGATGCTTTGGGTTATGCTAAGGGGTTAGAGGCTTTTGATAAGAGATTAGGAGAGCTACTTTCAAAAATGGGGAAATATAAAGATTCTCCTTCAGATGATTATCTTATTATTACAGCTGACCATGGATGTGATCCGACATTTAAAGGTACAGATCACACCAGAGAGTATGTGCCATTGATAATATATGGTAATAATATTAAAAAAGGTATTAATTTACACACACTTAAAAGCTTTGCATGTATTGGTCAAAGTGTATTAAAACTATTATTACCGGAAGATAATATAAAACCACTGCAAATTGGGGAAAGTTTTTTAGAGGATGTGATTATTAAGTGAAAAAACATATATTAAAGTTAATTAGCTTTTTATTTATTCTTTCTTTTATGATTTTATTTAAGAAAGGTGTATATGCGGCTGAAATTGAGATTCTATCGGATGAAATCAATGTAAATACATATACGGTTGCACCAAGTGGATTTGATATATATATGGATTCAGCACTTTCTACTAAGATTAATCATGTAAACGATAAGGATATTAAGCTTGTTATAACATCAAGAGAAAATAATTCATATCATTGCAGATATCAGATAGATGGTGAGACTTACAGTGGTTGGATTGAGAAGTCAATAATACTATCAAATCCCGGATTTGAAAAAATTGATGGGATGCTACGTTATGATGCAATGGCTTACACTCGTCCAAAAGGATTAAGCGTAGGAACAATTCCGGATTATACAGATGTAGATGTTATAGGAAAAAGAGGAAAATGGTTTCAACTTCTTTATAAATATAATGAGAATTATTGGATTTCATGGCTCAAGAAAAAGGAATATTTAAGATGTATAAGGATTTTTGACGGAGCAGAGAAAAAGATAATGTCAGAAGGAACTTATACTCTAACAAGTGCTGATAATAGTATGCTGCTTTCGTTAGGAGAGAGTAATACCCTTACTTTTAAGAATAAAGCCGAAGGTATAAGCGCTAATGATGTATTTTTTATTGATTTTTTAGGGGATGGAACCTATGTTATAAAGAATAATACTACTCAGCTTTGCATAGGCTTGACACCTGAAGGAGAAATATATAATAATAAAATTCTTTTAAGCGCAGTTGAAAACAATGCATATAACGATTCACAGCTTTGGATACTTGAAAGAAGTGAAGGATATTATTATTTAAAGAATAAGTATAATAATAAATATTTTTGCTTTAATAAGAATTTCTTAGTTGATAATAAAGATAATACAGCAAATCAAAGGTATAGAATAGTTATGTATGGAGGAAAGAATCTTAAATACTGGCATGTCTTTTCTCAATATGATTCAGCATGGGGAGCTAATCTCTATGGTAAATATAACACTATGGCCGGCTCAGCTTGTGGGGTATTATCTTCTGTTAATGCAGTTTATGCCCTTAACGGACAGTTTATGGATCCGATGATGGTTGCAGATTATGCAGTAAAGAGTGGATATCGTGTGGAAGGACAAGGTACAGATTATCATTTTGTAAAGGCCTGTGCTGATAAGTTTGGTGGAGATTATGGATATAGATTTGTTAAATACACCTATTCTCTTTCGGAAGTAAAAAAGCATCTTATAAATGGTGGTACGGCAGTTGCCAATGTTCCTAATCATTACATAGCTGTTGCGGATTTTAGTAACGGTAAGTACCTTGTATTAGATCCTTATGCAACTTATATAAGAAAAACAAATCCATTTGGATGCTGGATAAGAGGAAAAAGATTCTTATCCGGGTCGCTAAAATCAAGAATGTACTTCTTGCTTGAAGCTACAGAATAACTTTAACTCAGTCGAAGTTTTATTGGATTTCAAAGATCTTTGGATTTTTTCAAAGATCTTTTTTTATTGGGTGCCTTGTAGAGCGCGTTTCAAGGAAATCCAGAAAGAAAGTTAGTCTTTAATATTATTATCAAGAATTATAAGACAATTTATACATAAGTGTTCATTAAGTGGAAAAGGGGGTTTTCTTTTTGTTTTTTTTATGGTATTTTTTTTCACGAAATAAAAAATGAAAGGAAGAAAAAGAAACTATGCAAAAGTTATATCCACTTACAGCGGCTCAAAGGATGCATCATGACTGGATTATGAATTATAAGACTCAACAGGTTTCAGGAGTAAGCGTTGTTGCTTCGTTACAGATTGAGATGGACTTTGGTTTGATGAAAAAATGTATCCAGGAAGAGTATCAAAGATATGGATGCTTAAGACTTCAGTTTACGAAGCCGGATAAAGATGGTCAGGTTAAGCAATATCTGATAGATAGAAAGAGAGGAGATATTCCTTTAAAGGATTTAACAGGTATGACTTTAAAGGAAGCAGATGATTTGATGCAGACATGGGCATATAACACATTTGATGGTGATGATATCCCAATGTGTGAATTTATCATGGTTAAGCTACCAGAAGGATATAACGGTTTTTTTGTTCATATGGATCATAGATTGGTTGATTCCTGTGCACTTGTAGTTATGATATCAGATATCATAAGTCTTTATATTCATTATAGATACAAAGGAGATTATCCGGATCCTCTTGCGGATTATGAAGAAGTACTTATGAAGGATATAAAAAAGGCAACCAACGAAAAAAGATTTGCAAAAGATAAAAAATTCTGGGATGACATGTTGGATAATTGGGGAGAACCACTTTACTCTGATATAAAAGGACCTTCTGTTTTAGAAGAAGCCAGAAAAAAACATAAGAATAAAAAACTACGTTCTGCAGATATAGTAATGGATGACTTGTTTGTTACAGTGAAAGACTATTTACTTGAACCAGAGCCAACTCAAAGACTTATAGATTTTTGTATGACTCATCAGATATCTATGACAAATCTGTTACTTTTAGGCATAAGGACATATTTATCAAAGGTAAATAATGGTCAGGAAGATATAACTATACAAAACTTCATATCCAGACGATCAACTCAGGATGAATGGACATCAGGCGGCAGCAGAACGATAATGTTCCCCTGCAGAACCATAATTACACCGGATACAGACTTTTTGACAGCCGCTTATGAAATACAGAATATGCAGAATAAAACCTATCTTCACAGTAATTATGATCCTGCTTTTATACGAGATGAAATGAAGAAGCGTTACAAAACACCTGATAATACAGCTTATGAAAGCTGTTATCTGACTTATCAGCCAATGCCTGTTAAGGTAAGTAATCCAAAGCTTAAGAACATTAATGTTCATGCAAAGTGGTTTGCTAACGGTGCTGCAACAAAAAAAATGTACTTAACGGTTTCTCACGCAAAAGGTGGTATGAACTTTTCATTCCATTATCAGACAGCTGTATATGATGAACATGATATGGAATTATTATATTACTACTTAATGAGAATAATATTTACCGGTGTCGATGAGCCTGATAAAACAATAGGCGAAATCATGGAGACCGTATAATAAAAAAAGTCAAGACTCGCAAGCGAGTCTTGACTAAATAATAATAAAAGGAGATTAAGAAAATGGAACAGAAATTTAAGGAAATTATCGCACAGTATGCAAAGGTACCTGTTGAGGAAATAACAGATGACAAGAAATTCAGAGAGGATTTAGGACTTACATCCCTTGATTTTATGTCTCTTCTTGGTGAATTAGAAGATGAATTTGATGTTGAGTTCGAAGAAGAGAATGCTGCAACCGTATTCACAGTGGCAGACGCTCTTGAAATTATGAAGAATTTGACAGAAGGCGAATAAAAGAAATGTTTTATTATATTAGAATCATTTATAATTCAGAAAGGAAAGTATGATTATGGATTAAAAACAATACCATAATTATATAAGATGGAGAATGAGTAAATTAATAAGAGAAATATTAGATGACAGTCAAAAAAAATTCAGTGACACTATAGCAGTAAAATGGTTAAAAAAGAAAGAGATTATGGAGAGAAATTATACTGATACCATAGCTTATATAAGAAAGATTCGTAACAGTATTACTGAGATGGGTTATGAAAAAAAACATTTTGCTTTAATAGGTCAGAACTCTATAGAATGGATTGAATCATATTATGCGATTGTTACCGGAAACAATGTAGCAGTGCCTTTGGACGCAGGACTCCCTTTAGAAGATCTTATTGAGCTTTTAAATCGCTCTGATTCAGTAGGAGTATTTATAGGAGTAAAATTAAAGGGTTATATAGATGAAATCAAGAAAAACTGCCCTGCTATTGAGAAGATATGGATTCTTACTGAGGATGACATAGAAGAAGCTGACGATATTGTAAGACCTTTAAATGAGCTTATAAAGGGAGATGATGTTAATATCGAAAGCAATGCACCTAAGGCAAATGATACTGCGATGATTATATTTACTTCAGGTACAACAGGAAAGAGTAAGGGTGTTGTTATTACTCATTATAACCTGGCAGAAAATGTTGAAGCAGTAGGTTTTAATGCTGAATCACAGCATACTGTATTAAGTGTACTTCCCATACATCATGCATTTTGTCTCGTTATGGATTGGTTTAAGGGATTTTCTATAGGTTCAACCTTATGTATAAATGATTCACTGCTTCATATGATAAAGAATATAGGAATATTTAAGCCAAAGGTTATGCTTATGGTTCCGCTTATGATTGAGACTATCTATAAGCGACTTGCTGTAGCCAGTGAAACAACTCCTAAGGAAGTGCTTAAGGAAAAGGTTTTAGGTGGCAATCTTAAGGTTGTTTTTACAGGTGGAGCTCACTTAGATCCATATTACATCAAGGAATTTGAAGACTACGGAGTACTTATACTTGAGGGTTATGGTATGTCAGAATGTGCACCTGTAATAAGTTCAAACAGTATTGAAGATCATAAAGTGGGTTCTATAGGAAGACCATTACCTAATGTAAAAATAAAAATCTCAGAAATTGGTGAGATTCTTGTAAAAAGTACATCTGTCATGAGAGAATACTACAAAATGCCTTCTGAGACTAATGAAACAATAGTAGATGGATGGTTACATACCGGAGATAAGGGGTACTTAGATGAAGACGGTTTCCTCTTCATAAACGGACGTGTAAAGAATCTTATTATATTATCAAACGGAGAAAATGTTTCACCTGAGGAAATAGAAGGAAAGCTTGCACTTAATCCGCTTGTAGGAGAGGTAGTTATCACAGGTGAGGATAATGGTCTTATGGCAAGAATCTATCCTGATAAGGAAGCAGCTGAAAGACTTCAGATGTCAGATACTGAGATAGAAAGTAAATTAAGAGAGTGTATAGATGAATATAATAAAAAGCAGCCAACCTACAGACAGATAACAGGTCTTTATATTAGGAAATATCCGTTTATAAAGAACTCCACAAGAAAGATAAAGAGACAGGAAGTGCTTATAGACGAGCCTATAGAGTAACTTTAACCAATTATAAACTTTTTTTATTGCCATACATGTATTACATCTAATTCATGTATGGCAATATGCTTTCAAGGAAAATACTTGACAAAAGATTGGCTACATACTCTTCAGAAGCATCAAATCCGTCTGAAATCCACTTATGGAGTATACCCAGAGTAAATCCGATAGCACCTGCAACTATAAAGCTGTATTGTTTATTGTTGTTTTTATTCTTTTTATCTTCAGATAGTAAAAATACAAAATCATGAAGAATATTAATTGCTTTATTCATGTACACATCACCCCTCTTACACTGGATGAGTCTGGAAAAAAATGGATTTTTCTTTGTATAACAACATATGGTTAGAAAATATGCTTCACATATATCCTTATCTTTATCTAGTTTTTGGCTTTTTATAAACTTTAGCGTATCATTTATGGTTTCTTCTTCTAAAGCTGTAATAAGATCCGATACATTTTCATAATGATTATAGAAGGTAGATCTAACAATACCGGTTTTTTTGATGATATCAGAAACTGATATTTTCTCTATATCCTTTTCTTTTGCAAGAAGGAGAAAAGCGTCTTTTATGGCTTTATCCACTACTGAATATCTTTCATCGTAAGTTTCATTGTTGTTTTTTGTCATTTATTTAACCTCATTAGTAATTAATATATAAAAATCATACTAATATAATACTATATTTGCCTATAATTTTCCACTTATTAAAAATAATTTGACAAAATTATAAATCTTCAATAAAATTATAATATTAGAAGATGGGATTGTATTAGTTTTTTTGGGATGGAGGAAAAGATGGATAATAAATATTTACATAAGATTAGATACAATATATGTATTTGCCTCATATTTGCTATGCTTCTTCCTTTTGTTCAGATTTCAGCAAAGGAAGTTAGCAGTAATGCTTATAAAGATATAAAAAAAGTAGAAAGCAGTGCCAGTACCGGTGGAGCTATTATAAAGCCTACTACCCCTTCTGTTGTTACGACTAATGTTTCAATTATTACTCAAAGTACATCTGTAGCAGCTTTGATGCTTATGAAGGATAAGATAGTAATTGCTCCCAATGAGACTAAGAGGATTACAACATTGATAGCACCTGCAACTTTTTCATCCATAGGTGTAGAGTGTTCTGATCCTACCCTTATAAAGGTTACGACTGCTTCCGGTGTACTAAGTGTTTCTGCTACAGGAGAATCAGCTAAAGAAAGAGGTAAGAGAGTAAATATCCTAATTAAAGCCGGAGATAAAGAGCAACTCTTACAGGTAGCTATAAAAAATAAAGCCAAAAAGATTAAAGCAGCTAAGAAAAAGTATATTGTTAAGAAGGGCAAAAAGGTTAAGGCTGTTTTTAATATTAAAAAGGCTCAAAACAAGAACAATGCGATTACAGATCTTTTTACAAAGGAGTTTAGTGAAGCAGTTAAATGTAAAAAGAAGATATTGAATATCGAGAATGTTATTGTTAAGACATCAAAGATAAAGATTATCATAAAGGGAAGAAAAAAAGGGAAGACACCTTTAAATCTTAAATTATCAAAAAAAGCAAAGGCAAAAACCAAGATTATAGTTAAATAAATAAGAAATATATATATTAGACCTTTTAAGTTTTGTTTTTATAAACTTAAAAGGTCTTTTTTTGTTTTTTTTGCTAATAAATCATGAATATGAGATTGAGTCTTATATTCATTTAATAAATAAGTCCTTAAAATGTATATTTTATCGGAATTATAATAGATACACATTGCACATTTTATGGTAATTATGTACAAAAAATAACGTGAACAAAATTTTGTTTTTTGTAAAACTTCTACATTTTCAAGTAATTCAATATTGTACAATCTGTATATTAAAGGTCTTTATTTTTGTTTAAAATGCACTAAAATACTTGATTTGACTTAAGCTAACGAGGGTGATAAAAATGTATATGCAATCCCAAATTAATATTTAGAAGGGGGTGAAAAATAATTGAGTTTAATGCAGCTTTTTAGATTCATAATGATATGTATTATATTAATTCCGGCCGTTTACCAGGATATGAAATATAAAAAGGTAAACAATAAGCTAATAGTGATAGGATGGATATTTTGCTTTATCTATATTATTATTTCCGGAAAAAATGTAAAAGATATAATATATGCATGTATTAACTCAGGGCTAAATATAATTATTATATTGATAATTGGGATTATTCTTTATAAAAGATTACATATTGGAGCTGCTGATTTTAAAATAATATCTGTAATAGCAGGCTTTCATGATCTAAAAACTTCTTTCATAGTATTTATAACTATGCTCGTATTTTGTGCTGCTTTTGGCATGATAATAGTTATTATAAGATTTATTAAGAGAATTCGACTAGGTGAGAAAGGTAAAGGACTTACTTATATCATATTAACTCCATTTATTATGCTTGCCTATATAATCGTTTCTTTTATGAGTATTATTTAGTATTTTAAAGGAGGACATACATTGAAAAGGGATGGAAAGATTTTTTTGGCATTGATTAATGATTGTGAATATATAGATAATATCACAGATTATATTCAAAATAATGATGAAGAATTTGAAATTTTTATTTTCTCTGATATTAATTCTATAAATGATAATTATGAAAATATTATGCCGGATATATTAATCTCTGATGAATCAAATAAAGATTCAATTCTGGATTGTCCTTATTCCGATAATGTTTATATTGTATTCTTTTCAGCACAATCAGAGCAAACAAATGTATTAAATAAACCGGAAAAATATACCTTTATCTATAAATATCAATCATTAGAATTAATTATTAAAGAATTATATGATTTTATATCTAAAATAAATATCAGTACCAATAGTGCAAGTATTCTGTATAAAAAGGATTTTTCCGGTTTATATATTTACAGTATTTTAAACATATCTGTATTAACGCCGGATTACATTAAAGTATTAAATTTACTTAAGTCTAAAGGTAATAAAGAGGAGTCGTTGATAATAGATATGGGATGCTTTTCGGGTATTGGCACGTATTATAATGAAAACACAAATGAAGGTGGTTTAACATCTAAAATTGAGGCATTGTATAAAACTCCTGAAAAAAGGTTTATATCATATCAAAAAGGTTTATCGGATATAATATATTATGTAAAAAGCAATAATAACAATCTTAAATATAAAATGAAATCAATTATATCAAATATTAAAGAAGCAGATATAATCTATGGAGTGTCGGACGTAAGAGATTTATGGGATTTAGAAAAAGAGGATATAACAGATATATTTAATACATTAAAAGATATAAATAAACACAAATATATATATTGTTTTTTTAGTATGATAAATGAATCATTTATTAATATTCTATTATTGTCAAAAAAGATAATATTAAAATCTCCATCAAATGAATATGAAAACTATATCAATAAAGAAATGCTAATTTTTTTGGATAAAATAGGAGTTGATATAAATAATAATATAGAAGTGGTATAAATATGAAGAGGTATGATGATGTAATAAAAAAATTGAGAATAAAAATACTAAATACTATTAATGACGAGATTAATATAAATGATGATGAAATAAAAGAAATAATTGAATCTGAAGTTCTTAGTTACTCTAATGATAATTATCTGGAATATAAAGAAAAAGAAGATATAATCAACAAATTATATAACTCAATCAGAAAATTTGATATATTACAGGAAATAATCGATGATAAAACTATCACTGAAATTATGATAAACGGTTTTCAAAATATATATATAGAACGAAATGGTATTATTACAAGATATCCTCATGGCTTTGATAGTGAAGAGAGACTACATGATATCATACAACAGATGGCCTCTAAGGTTAACAGAAGGGTAAATGAGACAGATCCTATTGTAGATCTAAGATTAGAAGATGGTTCGAGAGTAAATGTTTGTATGCCGCCCGTAGCCCTAAATGGTCCTTACGTAACAATCAGAAAATTTCCCGATAGACCTTTTACTATTGAAGAACTTATAAGTATAGGCTCAATAACAAAGGAAGCATCAGAATTTTTAAATATTCTGGTAAAGTCCGGATATAACATCATTATAAGTGGAGGAACAGGAAGCGGAAAGACCACTTTTTTAAATGTTTTATCCAATTATATACCAGAAGATGAAAGACTTATAACTATTGAAGACAGTGCTGAACTTCAGATTAACAGGGTTAAAAATATAGTTAGACTGGAATCAAGAAATGCAAATATCGAAGGAAAACATGCTGTATCCATAAGAGAACTGGTTAAAGCTAGTCTTAGGATGCGTCCTGACAGAATAGTAATAGGAGAGGTAAGAGATGCAAGTGTTATAGAGATGATTCAAGCTATGAATACAGGACATGATGGTTCTCTTTCCACTGGACATGCAAACAGTGCCTTTGATATGCTTAGCAGACTAGAGACTCTTTATATGACAGGTATGGATGTACCTTTAGCTGCTATCAGATCGCAAATAGCTTCAGCTGTAGATATAATTATTCAATTAGGAAGACTAAGAGATAAAAGTCGAAAAGTTCTTGAAATATCTGAGCTGGAAGGTATATGTGATAATGAGTATAAAATTAATGTTCTTTATAAATTTGAAGATGAGGGTGATGATAAGGATGGAAAAGTTAAGGGTGAACTTAAAAAAACCGAAAGAGGTCTTTCTCATAAACAGAAGTTATTATGGGCAGGTATTAGAGATTTTTAAAACATTTTTTAAGTTTCTTATAGTTTTATATGCTTTTTACGGTAATTCCATAATTATTCTTTTTTTGGCTTTAATAATCACGATTATTAATATTAGAAAGCTTAAAGAAAAAATGATAAAAAAAGAAAAATGGTTGATTACTCTTGAATTTAAAGATTGCTTACAAAGTATAAGTGCTGCTCTTTCAGCCGGATATTCACTTGAAAATGCATTCATAGAGGCGGCTAAAGAATTAAATGAATCATATGGAAACAAATCTCATTTATCAAAAAGAATCGAAAAAATAATACATGATATTTCATTAAATGTTGCAATAGAATCAGCTTTAGCATCATTTTCTGAAAGACTTGATATAGATGAAATAAATGTATTTACTGATATTATAGGTGTTGTAAAGAGAACAGGTGGAGATATTATCAACATAGTAAAAAAAACTTCTGATAAAATATGTTCAAAGATCGAATTAAAAAGAGAATTAAATACCATGGTAGCCGCAAAAAGACTTGAATGTAAATTTTTAGAAACGGTGCCTGTAGGAGTGGTTTTTTATTTAAGACTTACATCACCGGAAATGATAAATAATTTATATAATTCAAATCAAGGAAAAATAATAATGACCGCATGTCTTATAGGTTACTTTAGCGCATGTTTACTTATAAATAGAATTTTAGATAAATTAAAAGGATAAAAGGTTGAAAAAATATGATTAAAATTATTATATCTTCATTATCATTGATAATTATCATAATGATGATTATCTCTGCCAGAAATCCACCTAAAGGATTAATAACAAAAAAATATATGTTAATTATTCCATTATGTGTATATATTTACGAATTCTTTTCAAATCATTTTGGTGATTATATGAATAATGAGATTATTGGGAAAATACATAGCTTAAATATTTATAAGAGCAATGAAGTTATAAAAAAAGAATTCTATGTTAAAATTATTGCTTTATGTATTTTAAGTGTGTTTATAACCAATATTTATTTAATAATTCCACGAAAAAGTAATAAAACAAATATTGAAAACGGTTATTATATAAAAAGAGATAAAACCGATAAAAAAGTTTCTTTTATTACAAATATTGATGATATAAAAAAAGAAGTAAGTATTACGGTTCCGAGAAAAACATTAAATAAAAATGAGATTAAGAAAGCTTTTTCTAGTATTTTTACTATCCTAAATAATAAATTAAAGGGAGATAATAAGGATTTGATGCATGTATCTAAATCTCTTTATCTCCCTACAAAGATAAAGGATTATGATGTAGATATATCTTATTCATTTGAGGCAAAGGGTGTTTTTGATGAAGAGTATGAAGATGTATCTGAAATAATAAATGAAGACGGTACTCTAAATAACAACTTCGATGAAGCATATAGGGATATTAAAATTATAGTAAGTTTAAGTTATCTTGAAGAAACTGAAAATAAAGAATATCTTATCAGAGTCTTAAAAAAGAATCTATCTGAAAGAGAAATCACAATAAAAAACTTTGAAGAAGAGCTTAATTGGCAATTAACGCATGATACAACCGGTAAATATGTAAAGCTTCCTGATAATATAAATAAAAAAGAGGTAACCTACAAAGAAAACACAAATAATAAAATGGATATATCATTATTATTTTTATTAATTCCATTATGCTTTTATTTATTATACAAACTAAAGATAAATGAAAAGATAAAAGAAAAGAATAAAAATATGCAGCTTATGTATTCTGATTTTATTGAAAAACTTGTTTTACTGTTAGAAGCAGGTTTATCGATAAGAAGTATATTTGTAAGAATGACAGATGATTATATCAAAAAGAAAAATAAGAATAAAAATTATTTATATGAAGAAATGCTTTTAACTAGACATGAGATGGAGAACGGAATTGAAGAGATTAGAGCATATACAAATTTTGGGAAGCGTATAGGGTTACAGGAGTATCAAAAGGTGTCAACATTATTAATTCAAAGTGTAAAAATCAGCAGTGACTCTTTGATAAGTATGCTTCTTTTAGAGAGTGAAAATGCTATAAAGGAGAGGAGGGAGTTAATAAAGGTTCAAGGGGAAGAAGCAAGTACTCGTCTATTGATACCTATGGTTTTATTAATGTTGGATGTAATGATAATTATTATGTTTGCTGCATTTATGAGTATTAGTTAAAAAAATGTAAACTAAGGAGGAATTAACCTATGTTAGTTAGTTTAAGTAATGAGATAAATGATTTTTGGAATGACGAACAGGGGATTGGAGTTGTGGAAATAATATTGATTTTAGTAGTTCTTATAGCTTTGATAGTTATTTTTAGGGAAAAGATCACTGAGATTGTTAAATCGGCATTTTCGAGTATAACAAGCGGATCACAAACTATTAATTCTAAGATAAGCATAAAATAACACTTATTTATAATAATCGGAAGGAGGGTAGAGTAAAAATGTATGCAAAAAAGGATGGGAGCATAAGCGTATGGCTTGCATTTGTTTTTATCATTATATTTTCTTTGATTACAGGAATTATTGATATATGCAGATACCAGTCAGCAAAAACATTTTCAAGAGTTGCTTCTTACAATGCGGCGAGAATACCCTTGGGAGATTATAATAAAGAGCTTTATAATGATTTTGGACTTCTATCATACGGAGGTTACAAAAATAAGAATTCAGATGAGCTCACAGCATACATAAATACTCTGCTTTCATATAATATAAAGGAGGCACCGGAAAAAAAGATATCAAATTATGCAAAGATTCATTCTTTTAATGATATTAGCGCATATATGGTTAATACCTGTCATATAACAGAAGAGAAGGAGTTTTTTCGTGAGATTAAACATTATTTGGGAAAAGAGGTTATTTCAGATGCGTTTTCCTTGCTTTCCGGTGCCAACCCAGATTCGGAAACAATTGAAAAAAACTTAAAAGATGAGGTAAATCAGGGAGAAGATTATTTTAATAATAAAGAATCTAGCGATAGTAAAAATAATAATGATAAAGATAATAATAAAAAAGAAAATAATGATAATTCCAACAAAAATCTTTTAAAAATCATGTTAGAACTTCTTAAAACAGGGGTTTTATCCATGGTTATGGATGTCAGTGCTTTATCAAATAAAGAATTAAAAATCAGAAAAATAGATAATACAGACTTAGGTGAAAGATCTGATAAGGATTTAAAATTCAATGATTTAAAAAAAATAAAGAAAAATCTTAAGACAAATGAAGAAGCTATAAAAAGTACTGATAAGTTACTTGAAAAAAGATATAAAACTGAAAGTGATTATAACCCGGAAAGGCTTACTTATCTGTATTTTGCAAATAACGAGCTTGATAATTATACTGATTCCGATAAAGATAACATCTGTATGATGGAATATGTAATTGGAGGAAATAAAAATATCAAGTCAAATATGTTAAATGTTGTTGCTAGAATATTTTTTATGAGGCTAGCCATAAATATGGTTACAGTATTTTCAGATGAAGATCTAAAAGAAAAAAGCACTGCAACAGGTGAAACAATAGGACTTTTAACTGTGACACCAGAGTTATCACAGGTATATGCAAATATCATACTGTTTTTTTATTCATTGGAAGAGACTATGATTGATACTTCTGCAATAATGCAAAACAGAGCTGTTCCTTTAATTAAAAAATCAAAAGATTTAAAGCTTGATTATGCAGAAATGACAAAAGGAAATCCGGTGTTTTTCAAAAAAAAGGCTGAGTCTTACGAAGAAAGTAAAGGGGTTATACATTCTCTCAAATCAGGTTTGATGGATTATACAGCATATTTGGATTTTTTTCTTTTATTTATGAATAAAGAAAAACTTGTTAAAAGAACTTGTGAGATTATTGAATATGATTTGAACAGACGTTATGATACGGATTTTAATATAAATGAATCTATAACTGCTTATGATTTGCTTGTTAGATATAATATTGATTTTTTCTTTGTAAATACAGGTGACAAAATGTTAGGAGACTCTTTTATAATTAGAGATGGTTATTATTTGGAGTGATAAGTAATCATATATTATTATGTCCTTCATAACATAGGTCTTTAAACTTATAAAGGATTATACATATCCTTTTTATAAAACAGTAAATTAAGATTTTTTATATGATGTTAGAAGCTTATTCCCAAGATAATTAATATAAGTTTAAGTTATGGAGGATATAACAATGTATGATTTTTGTAAAAAAAACCATAAAATTACGGCAAATGGAAGTTTTACAGTTGAAGCTACTTTAGTTACACCCATATTCTTTATATTCATAATTATATTATTATATTTTTTTAAGATTATTTATCTTCAAAATGAACATCAGATAAATCTGTATAACTCAGCATATGAGTATCAGTGCTTCAATACCAGAATTTCAACAATAAAAAACCTGTTTGAAAATAAATCAGTTATAATTTGGGATGAAGATGATAAAAGAATATATATTAATAATAGAATAAATATTCCATTTATTAGTAATAGTTTATTCGGTATCAGACAATATGTATCCATGAACTATACTGAGTTTAAGGGCGAAAGTATGGTTTCTTATAAAGATAATGATTATGTATATATAACCAATAATTCTTCTGTGTATCATACAGATATTCATTGTAAATATTTAGAGCCGGATATAAGCAGTTGCACTTATAAAGAATGTAATAATAAAAGAAATAACGAAGGAAAAATCTATAGATCGTGTGAATATTGTAAAAAAGAGATGATTTCTGATTATGATACTGTGTTTATAACGCCTTACGGAACTAAATATCATAATACCATAGCATGTCCTTCCTTAAAACGAGTTGTAATGAAAATTAACATAGATAGAGCAGCAAAATTAAATAAATGTTCAAAATGTAAATAAATTCTTTATTATGAAAAATACTTACACGGAGGTGAAGATGCTAATATTCTTATTAAAAATACTTTTAATTATATCTCTTTTGATATATGCCTATACAGATATTAAATCAGGACAGATTTATATAATTCCTGTAATACTAATGAGTATTATATTTTTTATAATAAATATATATATTGGAATTGATATTAATTATTTATCTTATTTTATTATTATATTCTTATTATTAATTATATATTATATCGCTCATAAGCAAATAGGAATGGGAGATATTTTGCTTTGTAATATGATAGGGAGCTGCCTCGGAGGTTTATTTTTAATGAAGGTATTTATAATTTCTTTAATTGTAGCATTTATTTTTGGACTTTATTTATTAATATTTAAAAAAAAGAGTATAAGTACAAGAATTCCATTTGCCCCTTTTTTAATGTTTGCAACCATATTATGCGTATTTTAGGAGGTGACTAATGTTTTATAAAATAATAGACAAAAAGGTAAATGCCGGTTTTACGGTTGAAGCTGTTTTTATCATACCTTTTATATTAGCTGTTATATTTATTGTTTTAACAGCTCTTTTTTATCTACATGATGAGATTATTGTTATTACTGTGTTAAATAAAGGAGTAGTTAACTGTGAAACAAAAGAAAATATAGAAGCATCATTAGAAAAAAGACTTTGGATGCTTCAGGAAATAGATGTAACTGAAAATAACAATAAATTGTATAGAAAAGTAAATATATATACAAAAGGAGAAGCTCCACTGCCGCTTATAAATATGATAGTTGATAGATTTTTATATATAGATAAAAGCAGATGTGTATTAAACATAAGGCCAGAGGACATGCAAAAAAGAGAAAAGAAAAGCGAAAGCGAGAAGGAAAAGGATGAGTGAGAACTATAAAACAAATCTATATCACAAGGAAAAGGATAGGATTTATGTAAAAATTGATGGTGCTTTAGAAGATAGAATTGATATAAATATGCTCTTAGCAAATGATATAAAGTATATAAACAAATTAAATATCATTCATAAGGACGCAGATATGTATCTGTTATATGATTTGAAAAATAAACAACCATTTAATAACGTTATCGAAAAAGCTGCACCTATTAAAAATAACAGTAATAATAATTCATATAATGAGTACTTTATTGAGATACTTTTAAAAAATCTATTTGAATTAAGAAAGAAAATGTCTGATTATATGTTAAATGAAGATAAATTGCTTCTTGATCTTGAATATATATACTTAAATCCCAGAAGTAACATATTTGAATTTATATATGTTCCGGACTTAGAAACTACATTTTCTGTCAGTTTCAAATATTTAGTTGAAGCTTTCTTAGATATTTTAAGTTTTGATAATAAAAGAATCTCAAATCTAATAAACGATATTTATAATAATTTGTGTGACGGTATAATACCTGAGTATGATTACTTAGATAAGAGAGATAAAAATGATTATAAAGATGATATTCAGGATGATTATAATTATAACAAGAACACTCATGATAATAATAAAAGAGTAAATGAGCCTAAAAGCCTATATATAACAGGAAAAAATGATAAAGACAGTTTAGAGATACCAATAAATAAAGAATCCTTTACCATTGGTAGAGGGTTTTATTGTGATTATATTCTACCATATAAAGAAATAAGCAATTTTCAAATTACAATAAAAAGGCAAAATGATGAATATCATATAGCAAGGATTAATTCGGAAAATGATATATATTTAAATGATATTAAGCTTTTATCCGACAGAGCAAATAACAAGGCATATATGATTAAATCAGGGGATATATTAAAAATATCAGATTTTAAATGTGTACTTGTTTTAAAATAATAATTATGTTAATATGTCTATTTGTATAAAATAAAGGTGTATTAAAGCCTTAATAAACAGAAAGGATATATTATTATGAATGCATATGAAGAAGCATTGGAAATGCATGAAAAGCTTGAAGGCAAGTTAGAAACGGTCTCAAAAGTAAAGGTTGATGACGCTCACAAATTATCTGTAGCGTATACTCCGGGTGTCGCAGAGCCATGTAGAGAGATAGCTAAGGATAAGGATCTTGCCTATAAATATACTATTAAATCCAATACAATTGCAGTTGTTTCTGACGGAAGTGCAGTTTTGGGGCTTGGTAATATTGGCCCTTATGCAGCTATGCCGGTTATGGAAGGTAAAGCAGTTCTTTTCAAGGAATTCGGAAATGTTAATGCTTTTCCTATTTGTCTTGATACACAGGATACTGAAGAAATAATACAGACAATAAAAAATATTGCACCAGGTCTTGGTGGAATAAATCTTGAAGATATAAGTGCTCCACGTTGTTTTGAAATAGAAGACAGATTAAAAAAAGAGCTTGATATACCTATCTTTCATGATGATCAACACGGAACAGCAATTGTAGTACTTGCCGGTATCATAAACGCTCTTAAGATTGTTAATAAGAAAAAGGATGAATGCAAAGTTGTTATAAGTGGTGCAGGTAGTGCAGGTATTGCAATCGCAAAGCTTTTGCTAAGTGATGGCTTTGTAAATGTCATTGTTTGTGACAGTGAAGGTGTAATAAACGAAAATTCTAAGAGACTTAATTTTGCAAAAGAAGAAATGATAAAGATATCTAATCCTGAGCATATAACAGGCACCCTAGCCGATGCTCTTAAAGGCGCAGATATATTTATCGGTGTATCAGCTCCGGGTGTTGTTGATGAAGAGATGGTTCGATCCATGAATAAAGATTCCATTATATTTGCTATGTCAAATCCGGTTCCTGAGGTTATGCCGGATGTTGCTAAGGCAGGCGGTGCCAGAATTATTGGTACAGGAAGATCAGACTTCCCAAATCAGGTTAATAATGTTATAGCATTCCCAGGTATATTTAAGGGGGCTCTTGAGGGAAGAGCAAAGCAGATTACAGAAGAAATGAAGCTTGCGGCTGCTTACGCCATTGCAGGACTTATATCAGATGAAGAACTTAATGAGGATTATATAATACCTCAGGCCTTTGATGAGAGAGTATGTGATGCTGTTGCAAGTGTAGTTAAAGCAAATATTAAAGATTGATAAAGGAGTATATATATGCAAATCTATGATGAATTGGTAGCAAGAGGGCTTATTGCCCAGGTTACGGATGAAGATGAGATTAAAGAATTAATAAATACCGGTAAAGCGAAATTTTATATTGGATTTGATCCGACAGCAGATTCTCTTCATGTTGGACATTTTATGGCTCTTTGTCTTATGAAGAGATTACAGATGGCAGGAAATCAACCTTTTGTTCTTTTAGGAGGCGGAACCGGTTATATAGGTGATCCATCAGGAAGAAGTGATATGAGAACCATGATGACACCTGAAACTATAGAACATAACTGTGAATGCTTTAAAAAGCAGATGGAAAGATTTATAAAGTTTGATGGTGATAATCCGGCAATAGCAGTAAATAACGCTGATTGGCTTTTGAAACTCAACTATATTGATGTTCTTCGTGAAGTGGGTGCACATTTTTCTGTTAATAATATGCTTAGAGCTGAATGCTATAAACAACGTATGGAAAAAGGACTTTCTTTCTTAGAGTTCAACTACATGATTATGCAGTCATATGATTTTTATCATTTATTCAAGGAATATGGCTGTAATATGCAATTCGGAGGCGATGATCAGTGGAGTAATATGCTTGGAGGAACTGAACTCATAAGACGTAAACTGGGTAAAGATGCCTTTGCCATGACAATTACTCTTCTTATGAACTCTGAAGGAAAGAAGATGGGTAAGACTGCCAATGGAGCTGTATGGCTTGATCCTAATAAGACTACACCATTTGATTTCTATCAGTATTGGAGAAATGTAAATGATGCAGATGTTATTAAGTGTTTAAAGATGCTTACCTTCCTTTCTCTTGAAGAAATAAGTGAAATGGAGAAGTACGAAGGGCAACAGCTTAATCAGGCAAAGGATGTACTTGCTTTTGAATTAACTAAGTTAGTTCATGGCGAAGAGGAAGCACTAAAAGCCAGAGATGCATCTAAAGCTTTGTTTTCTTCAGGAAATGCTGCCAATATGCCTGAGTGTGTTCTTTCTGAAAATGACTTAAATGAAGAAGGCAAGATTGGAATTCTTACAGCTATGGTTAAAGCGGGTCTTGCAGCGTCAAATGGTGAAGCAAGAAGAAATGTTACACAGGGTGGAGTCAGCCTCGATGGTGAAAAGGTAAGTGAACCAACATATATGATTGATAAGGAAAACTTAAAAAATGGAATTGTCTTAAAGAGAGGCAAGAAGAAATTTGTTAAAATTATATTAAGTTAAAATGCTTAATAATAATTGATTATCATATGTATTAATTAAAGGAGATATTTTAGTATCTCCTTTAATTTTATTACAAATCTATTAATTTTACACAAATTTAATTTTTTTCTTGTAATTGTGTCAATTATGTGTTATTTTACCCTTGATTATTATAGATTTAGTCATTTAATTACGTAATAATCGTAATTATAAAGCTTTTTAAATTATTTTTTTTTGGAGGTTAACATGAAACTCAAAAGAATTGTTGCATTTTTATTGATTTTATCCATGTGTTTACCACTTTCAGGATGTAAATTAGGTTTTGGTGGTGATAAAGATGATGATAAGATGTCAATCACCACAGGTGTATATGATAGTAAAGAATTGGTATTTGAAAAATCACCTGCTATCAGTGATACACTTTTTTTAAGTGATGGTAAGCTTTTCTTTGTTGGTGGAAAAGAAGAGGCTAAAGGTAAAGTTGCTTATATGGATATGAAAACCGAAGAAATTGAGCTTGGTGACAAGATTAAAGGTTTTTGTAATAGTATGGCTGTAGTTGATGATTCTATGTATGTATATTCTACCGAATACGATGCTGAAGGAAAATCTAAAAACTATTTTCAGGTATATGATACAGATTTAAAGAAGACCGGAGAGTTTTCTACAAAGCAACTTAAAAAAGAGTCTTTTAAGAATGAGGAAATACCTGTATTTATGGCTCCTACTAAGGATGGTCTTGCTTTATGTTCTTCAGAAGTAATTTCAGTTACTGATTTCGAACTTAATGTTGAGAATACTTTAAAGCTCGATACTTATGTTGATAAGTTTGCTTTATCTAATAAAAATGAGTTATATGCCTTTTATTCAGAAAATAAGAATGAGGTATACAAATCTTATGTAGCAAAGGTTAATCTTTCAAATGGAAAATTTGAAGATCCTATAGAAATTAAAGATATGGAAGATATCGCAAACGGTGTAGATGATTATACTCTTATAATTCTGAAGGACGATGGACTTTATGGATTAAAGGGTAAGGAAGATAAAAAGTTCCTTGATTACAACAATTCTGATATAGATAATTCGGAAAATTCAGTTCATCCTGTATTTTCAGATATAAAGACAGGTTATTACCCTAAGTATATTGAAGGTGGCGTATCTCAAAGAGTATTTATTAAAATTACTAAGGGTGATGATCAGGCAAATGCAAATAAAAAGATAATAACCGTTGGTTCGCTTTATGGAGGCGGAAGTCTTGAGAAAAAGATAGTTGAATTCAATAAAAAGAGTAAGAAATATAGATTAAAGCTTGTAACCTTCAGTGAAGACGGTGAAGATGATCTTAACGCCGTAAATACTGCATTTTCTTCAGGTGATATACCTGATGTTATCGATTTCTCTTCAATTCCGATCAGTAATTATGCTTCTAAGGGATTATTAGAGGATATGACAAGTTATCTTGAAAATGATTCAGAATTAAATGAAGATGACTTCTTAGAAAGCGTATTTGAAGCTATGAAGATAGATGGAAAGCTTTATACTGTTTCATCATCATTTAATCTTACTTCCTTAATAATTGATGGAAGCCGCTTTGATAATAAAGACGGATGGACATATGATGAATTCTTCGAGGCTATGGATAAGGTTCAGAAGGATGATATGATTTATGAATTGAATACAAAGAATGAGATTTTCAATGTTCTTGTATTAAAGGTTTTAGATGATTTTATTGATCTAAACGAAGGAAAGTGCTCATTTGATAGTGATAATTTCAAGAAACTTCTTGAGTTCTGTAATAAGGGCAAGAAGGAAGACCCTAATGGAGACGGAATTGATGAAAAGGAACTTAAGGAAAAAGTTAAGAATCATCAGATGATACTTTTTGATTTCATGGGTAATCCTGATGGATATTGTGCTTCTAATATCGTTCTTAATAATAAAGCAAATATTGTAGGTTATCCAAATGAAAATGGTAATAAAGGTAGAGTAGAGTTTAATATTTCATTTGGTATGTACTCAAAGTCTAAGAATAAAGAAGGAGCATGGGAGTTTATCAGAGAATATCTTACGGATGATTTCCAAAAATCATCTGATAATTATGGTATACCAACCAGAAAAGATACTTTTGAAAACTATATTAAACCATATATTGCCAAGAAAAAGTATAAGAATGAAGCAGACGAAGAAATATCACCTATGAATTATGAGTACGGTAAGATGGGCTTCACATTTAAACTTCATCCTCTTACAGATGAAGAGGAAGAGACTTATCGAAATCTTGTGGATCACGTAGAGAGAGATCCTGCTCTTGATCCTAAGGTAAAAGATATTATTTCAGAGGAAGTTATTAAGTACTTTAATGGTGACAGAGATGTAGATGAAACCTGTAAAGTATTACAAAACCGTATAAATACTTATATAAACGAAATTAAATAATTATTATTAAAGAATCGGGATTGATCTCATGGAGAAAAAAAAGAAAAGTAATTATAAAAGAGCAAAAAGAAGAGCTCGTATACAAAGCTTCTTCTTTCTGCTCCCAAGTTTGCTTGGTGTTTTGATATTTTTTGTGATTCCGTTTTTTATAGTTATCTATTATTCAATTATAGATAATCCCATAAACACCGAATTTGTAGGCTTTAATAATTTTAAAAATATTTTTAAAAACGAATCCTTTGTAACCGCATCAAAAAATACAGCTATTTTTTCATTAATAGCTGTTCCCGGATCGGTTATATTATCATTGCTGATGGCTATGGTTTTGGATAAGAATATTCCATTTAAGAGTCAGTTCAGAACATTTTTCCTTAGCCCGCTCATGGTACCTGTAGCTTCCATAGTGCTTATATGGAGAGTGTTGTTTGATCATCATGGAGCGATTAACGATATTGTTATGGCTTTTGGAGGAAAGCCTGTTGACTGGTTGCAAACATCATTTTCTCAGGTTGTTATCGTTATTCTTTTCTTATGGAAGAATCTTGGTTATAACATGATACTTTTCATGGCGGCGCTAAATGCTATACCTCAGGATGTTACAGAAGTTTGTAAGCTTGAATTTGCAGGAGAGATGAAGGTGTTTTTCAAAATCAAATTAAGATATCTTTCCTCAACCATATTTTTTGTATCCTTGATTTCGCTTATTAATTCATTTAAGGTATTCAGGGAGATATATTTGCTTACCGGAGAATATCCATACAGTAGTTTATATATGCTACAGCACTTTATGAACAACACATTTGCAAGTATGGATTATCAAAAATTATCCGCAGCTGCGATTATTATGGCAATAGTGATGACCGTTATTATAGGTATTCTCTTTGTTATAGATAATAAGTATTCCAAAGATATAGAAGGATAATTATAAAAGGGAGACAATATGTTAAAGTTTCTAAGCAGATTTAAGAAGAAAAAGGAGGATGTGGGGCCTGTTGTTCACTACGAGGCAACGGATGAAGACATCAAAGAGTTTACCGAAACACTGATTGATGCTTATCAGGACCCACATGTTTTACCGCTTCCAAAGATTAGTGATGCTGTAAAGAAGGCAAACAGGAAAAAGCGTGGTCGAAAGATAAACAGAATTATACTTACCATTGTGGCTTGTGTATTTGCAGTTTCTTTCTTGCTACCTACAGTGCTTACTATTGCCAATTCATTTATGGCTGAAAGTGAACTGGATTCTAATTACGGCGTTATTTTTAAAAGCTATGATTCAGAAAGTGGTGATGAATCGGGTAAAGCTACTTATGTTACTAAAAAGGTAAACCTAAAGGTTATACCGGATAAGGTGAGTTTTTCACAGTATATAACGGTACTATTTAAGAGTCCGGATTACTTGTTAAAGTTATGGAATTCCATATTGTATGTTATTCCGATAGTAATATTTCAGATTGCTATAGCTTTAGGGGCAGCTTATAGCTTTTACCGGTTTAGAAGTAAACTGAGAGCAGTTATATTTTTCTTATATGTAGCACTCATGCTTATGCCTTTCCAGGTAACGCTTGTACCAAACTATATTGTGGCAGACAGAATACATACTCTTAATACCGTATGGGCTATACTTTTACCGGGTTTTTTTGCACCATTCAGTGTATATCTTTTGACGAAGTTTATGCGAAGGATACCAAAATCCCTTATAGAAGCTGCTAAGCTTGATGGTGCGGGAGAGGTAAAGATATTCTTTAAGATATGCGTACCTCTTTGTAAGGGAGCGATTGCATCGGTAGCATTGCTTTTATTTATTGATTATTGGAACATGGTTGAACAGCCTATAGTCCTTTTAAATGACTCGGCAAAATACCCATTATCCGTATTCTTATCTCAGATAAATTCGGGTGAAACAGGTCTTGCATTCGCTGTTGCAACTATATATATGATACCAACCATACTTATGTTCTTATACGGAGAGGAATACCTGATAGATGGAATTTCATTCTCCGGTGGTGTTAAGGAATAATAAATAATAAATAATAATATGGAGGCTCACATGGAAGAAAAAGATAAGTCAAAGAAGAAAAAAATAATTAAAAAAGCTGCTATTATCTTTGTGGTAGTTTTATTATTGTTGACATTTTTCTCAAATACAATTTTAAATTATACACTTCCGGAAGTATCATCTAAAACTGTTGTATCCGGAACTGTTAGTACAGCTGTTATCGGACAGGGTAATGTTGAAAATGATAAGGATTATATTATTAAGGCTAAGGGTAACAGAACTGTAGATAAAATCTATGTAAAAAAAGATGATAAAGTAAAAAAAGGCGATCTTCTCTTTACATATAAAGAAGGAAGCGATACTGATTTAGAAGAAGCTAAGACAGCACTTGAAGAATTGGAAATTTCCCATGCAAAGAAGCTTCTTGAAGATTCAAAGGTTAGTGATACTGATTCAGGTATAGATCTTGATAAAGATAGAAAAGAATTAAATCAGGCCAGAAAGGATCTTGAAAAGGTTGAGGAGTACAAGGAAGAGCTTGACAGTAAGAAATCAAAACAGAAGAAATTAAATAAAGAAATTGAAGATATCAAGAAGAAACAGAAAAAAAATGATGATGCTATAAATGCTTTAGGTACAGTTGATTCTGTTGAAACTCTTCAGGCTGAAATTACATCAAGCGAAAACAGTCTTGCTGACCTTAATCAGCAGCTTGCTGATTTGAAAGAAGATTATCAAACAGCTAAGAATAACGGTGAATCAGCTGATAGTTTAAAAACAACCGAAAGAAGTATACGTGATAAAGAGAAAGAAATATCTAAGACAACTCAGGAAATAGCCGATAAAAAGGTAAAGCTTTCCAATCTTATTACAGCTAATTCAAAATATAAAGAATTAAACGATGAGAAAAAGGAATTGGAAGAAAAATTAACAAAGAAGACAGACGAACTTACAAAGCTTTCTACAAAGATTTCCGAATTAGAAACTAAGGCTGATGTTAAATCCGCTAAGGAGAAGGTTGAAAGTGCCGAAGAAAAATTAAAAAGCGATACCAAATCCATTACTAATTCAAATAAGAATAAAGCAATTGATGAAAAGCTCGAAGATTATGATGATAAAAAGGCTCTTAATGAACTTGAAGAAGCAAGAAAAAAAGTTAAAAGCCTTACTACTGATGATTTGGTAAAGGTTTACTCTAAGCAAAAGGGTATAGTTGATACAATCAACTTAAAGGAAGGTCAAAAAGTAGAAAAAGATTCAGAGCTTATAACCATTACAGGTGGAAAGAGTGAGTATGTAGTTAAGTTTGCTACCAACAAAGAACTTGCTAAAAAAATTAATAAAAACAGTGAAGTAAGAATAGAAGAAGACTGGGAAGGTAATATGAAGGCTAAAGTTAAGTCCATAGTACCTGATCCTTCAAATCCTGCAGAAAATACTCTTATTACTGTAAAGGTTAAAGGAAAAAGTGTTACTCCGGGAGATGTTTATAACATTAATATCGGTGGTACAAGTAAGAAGTATGATGCTGTTATATCAAACAATACTATCAAAGAGGATACAAACGGAAAATTTGTTTACGTAATTAATGTTAAATCAACTCCAATCGGAAACAGATATTCTGTTAAGAAGGTACCTATTGAAGTACTTGCCACGGATGGTAATAAATCTGCTATATCAGGAGAGATAACCGAGAGCAGTAATATAGTTGGTAATTCATCAAAGCCATTAGAAGATGGTATGCAGGTGAAGCTTGCTGATTCATAAAAGACGTGATGAGGTGAATAAAACTTGAAAAAGATATTAAAATATAAAAAAACAGTATTTGTAATATTTAATATAATACTTGTTCTTTGTGCTTTACTTTGTTTAATATTCCTAAATCACGATTTTATGAAGCTTTACGCTCAGCAGGCAGGTATAAGATTCAGTGATAAGGATACTAAGTATTCCCAGATAAGTGTTTTTATGGATGCTGATAAAAGGAAAGTAAAAAGTGATTTAAGTGCCATAAGAACAAGTTATGTTAAATCCTTAAGAAATGAAGGATATATAGATAAAGATCAGTCTATAGGTGGTGATTCTGATAAGAATCCATTTCTAGACGCATATAGTCTTGAAAAAGATTTAGATATTAAGCGTTCCGGATCGACTTACTCGGTAACTGCAGTAATCGTTGGAGGAGATTACTTTACATTTCACCCTTTACCACTTAAAGAGGGATCGTACTTCTCAGAGGAAGATGTAGATAAGCATCGTATAGTAATTGATGAAAATCTGGCATGGATGATTTTTGGCTCTAACGATGTAAGTGGTATGGAAGTGTATATTGATAATCATATCTATACTATAGCAGGTATCTCAGAGGTTGATAAGGATGATGCTTATAAGTATTCTGCAGGTTCAAAAAACAGGATATATATTCCGTTTGATACTTATGAAAAAGATTTAAAAAAGCCTGCCCAAACATCCAATTCCGATAGTGATACAAATAATGATTCTACAAATAAAGGAAATGAAGGCTATGAGGTAGATGATTCTTTAAAGATTACTACTTATGAAGCTCTTCTTCCGAATCCTATTCAATCCTATGCTTTAAATACAGTAAAGACAGCCTTTGGTGTTTCTACTGACTCTTCTGATGAAACAACTGAGAATATGCTTAGCTTCGATAACATTGAGATTGTTGATAATTCTGCGAGATATAACTTTTTTGTTATAATGTCTAATATAGAAAAGATGCTATATGACAGAATGAAAACAAACAGTCTTGTATATCCTTTCTGGGAGAATCAGGGAAGATATATGGAAGGAAGATGCGCAGTGGTATACTGCATAGTTATTCTTCTTTTAATATGTCCGGTTATATCTTTATTTGTTTTTATCTTTAAAATCTTACCGAGAAAGATAAAGGAAGCTGTTTTAAAGGTTAAAAATGCAAAATTTATGGTTAAGCCATATGACCCTGATGCAGATGATGAGCCGTCACTTATAACTCCTATACATGAGGATACTGTCTGGGACAATAAGGATAATAGTACTGAGGATACTCAGGAGAAGGTTGATAAAGATTCTGAAAGTGATGATAAAGAAGCTGAAATAAAAACAACTGAGCCTGATAAAAAAACTACTGTAATTGATACAAACGAATCCTTTGATTCAGAAGATGATTAATTTATTATAATCAAAACAATCAAAAATTCATGAAAATAACTTGCATTACTTTACCATATATGGTAAACTATGCAAGTTGTTGTCTGATTAGGGTTTTTAGCTTTTTTCAGACTGATATTAAACAATATCTGCTTATGACACACGGTGCCGTAGATGTATGGTCGTGTCAAAAACACTTAGGGCAGGTATAAAGAATAACCAAATGGAGGTAATTAAAATGAGTGTTATTTCAATGAAACAATTACTTGAAGCAGGTGTTCATTTTGGACATCAGACAAGAAGATGGAACCCTAAAATGGCTGAGTATATCTATACTGAGCGTAATGGTATCCACATCATTGATCTTCAGAAGACTGTTGGTATGATTGATGTTGCTTACAATGCTGTTAAGGATATTGTTGCTGACGGTGGTACTATCCTTTTCGTAGGAACAAAGAAGCAGGCTCAGGATTCAATCAGAGTAGAGGCTGAGAGATGTGGTATGTTCTATGTTAACGAGAGATGGCTTGGTGGTATGCTTACTAACTTTAAGACTATCCAGGGACGCATCAAGAAGCTTAAGAGCATCGAAACAGAGTCAGTTGACGGTACATTTGATGTGCTTCCTAAGAAGGAAGTTATCCTTAAGAAGAAGGAACTTGATAAGCTTCAGAAAAACCTTGGCGGTATCAAAGATATGAAGAAGATTCCTGATGCTATCTTCGTTGTAGATCCTAAGAAGGAGAAGATTTGTATAGAGGAAGCTCATGCACTTGGTATTCCACTTATCGGTATTTCAGATACTAACTGTGATCCTGAAGAGCTTGACTATGTAATTCCTGGAAATGATGATGCTATAAGAGCTGTAAAGCTTATTGTTTCAGCTATGGCTGATGCAGTTATCGAAGCTAACCAGGGTGCAAGTGATGCTCCTGCTGAGGAAGAGACAGCTGAAGAAGAGTAATATATTGTTTGAATATAAAATGATTTTTTATAAACAAGATAATTAAGTATATATAATTGATTATTTAATAATCAAAACGGAGGTAGATATAATGGCTGTTACAGCAAAAGATGTAAAAGAGTTAAGAGAAAAAACCGGTGCCGGCATGATGGATTGTAAGAAGGCTCTTACAGCAACAGACGGCAATATGGATGAAGCTGTTGAATGGCTTCGTAAGAATGGTCTCTCAAAGGCTGAGAAGAAAGCTGATCGTATTGCAGCAGAGGGTGTTGTTGCAGTAGATATAGATGCAGATGGAAAGAAGGCTGCTATTGTTGAAGTTAATTCTGAGACTGATTTCGTTGCAAAGAACGAAAAATTCCAGGCATATGTTGCTTCAGTAGCTGAACTTGCTAAGAATACAGATGCAAAGACAATAGAAGAGTTCCTTGCAGCTCCTATAGCTGACGGTTCAAAGTCTCTTGAAGAACAGAATAAGGAAATGATTGCTGTTATCGGTGAGAATCTTAAGATTCGTAGATTTGAGAAGATTATTACAGAGGGAACTATCGTTTCTTATATCCATGCTGGTGGAAAGATAGGCGTTTTAGTTGAGGCTGATACAGATAGTGATTCAGACGCAGTTAAGGCTTGTCTTGAAATGATTGCTATGCAGATTGCTTCTATGAATCCACAGTATGTAAGCAGAGATGAAATCTCTGATGAGAAGCTTGCAAAGGAAAAGGAAATCGTAATTGATAGCGCTATAAGTGATCCTGCTACACTTCCAAAGCCTTTATTAAATGCTCTTTTTGATGAGGCTCTTGAAAATAATAAGTTCATTGATGAAGATAAGAAGAATTATGAAGAGCAGAAGAAGAATAAGTTCCTTTTCAACTTCCTTTCTCCTGCAGCTGTTCAGACACTTAGAGATCTTGCAGCTACACATAAGGCTGAGTATCTAGAGAATAAGATTTTTGCAGGTCTTGTTGAAGGACGTTTTGCAAAGCAGCTTAAGGAAATCTGTCTTGTTGATTCTGCTTATGTATTTGGTGAGGATTCAAAGCAGTCAGTAGGAAATTATGTTGAGTCTGTTGCTAAAGAGAATAATTGCAAGATCGCAATTAAGTCATTTGTTAGATTCGAGACAGGTGAAGGTATCGAGAAGAAGAGTGAAGACTTTGCAGCTGAAGTTGCAGCTCAGATGAAATAATTAATATTACATAATAATCGATATTTATCAAGACTATATAACCCTTGGATTATCATATTTATGATAGCTCAAGGGTTTTTTATTATGAAATAATTAACAACCAATCCTTGCGGTTTAAATCTATTTGATGTATAATAATCATTCAGGTTATTTACTGATTTATGTTTATAACCTAAAAAAACTATATTTAATGAGGATAATATATGCAAATATTTAATACCAAGCTTAGATTTTTATTATTCTCTTTATTAACCTTTATAATATTTTTTTCATCGTCTGCTTTTGTTTTAGAAGAGGACGGTGTTAAAAACACGTTAAAACCTTCCAAATCCTTATATGATAGTTTTATCGGCACTAATGAAGTTCATTTAAAAGCAATAACAACCTCAGGTAGTTCGGTGTCTGCCGATATCCCTCATATAACTGGGATAGATACCGTTAACAAATCAACTTTTGTTATAAAATTTACAACAGATGAGAATGCTACAGGGTATTATTTATACGATGCTGATGAAACAGGAAATAAATCTTTGATTAAAGTTATAAAAAGAGCTAATGTTAGTTCTTATACTTATAAGGATGCTGAATATGGTAGTAAACATAATTTCATAATTCAAGCATATAAAACAATTAACGGATTTACATCCTTTGGTCAGCTATCGGAAGCTTTTTCATATAAGTTTAAGGTTAAGAAGAAATATAAAAACGGATATGCTTATTATCTAGATTCTTATGGAAATCCTGTTGCTGATGTTTTGGACTTTCTTAAGAAAAGTGTATATTATAAGATAGATGTGAATCTTTCCAGATGTACATTAACAATACTGGCTAAAGATAATAAAAAGGGCTATACTATCCCTGTAAAGGTATGGCTTTGCTCTCCCGGGAATAATACTATACAAGGTAATTATTCTTTGGGCGCTAAATTCAGAAGACGAGTTCTTTTTTATGATTCATACAGTCAATGGTCGGCAAATATATACGGAAACTTTTTATTGCATACAGTGCCTTATAAAAGTTACAGCAAAAATGATGACTTAGACGTAGATGAGTATAATAAACTTGGAACCAGAGCTTCTCACGGTTGTGTCAGACTTCAATGTGTTGCAGCAAAGTGGATTAATGATAATTGTCCTGAAGGTACACCGATTCATCTTTATAAAAGCCCTAAGGAAGGCCCTTTGAAAAAGCCTAAATTAGAAAAGTTACCTGCCTGGCATACTTGGGATCCTACGGATCCAACAGCTAAAAAGCTTTGTAAAGAAAATGATTGTCATCATATAAAGTATTAATGATTATATATTTATTGGAGGAAATTATGAGTAACAATTTACTTGAAATTAAGGATTTATCTGTAAATATTGATGAAAAACAGATTCTTTCGCATGTTAATTTAAATATCGGCGAAGGAGAGGTACATGTACTTATGGGACCAAATGGTGCCGGAAAGTCAACTCTTGGTTTTTCTATTATGGGAAATCCACAATATAATATAGAAAACGGAAGTATAATTTTTGATGGAAATGACATTACCAATGAAAGTGTTGATAAAAAATCAAAAGCAGGTATATTTTTGTCCTTCCAGAATCCTATAGAAGTTCCGGGTATTTCTCTTGGTAATTTTATTAGAAATGCTTTAGAGCAAAGAACAGGAAAGAAAATCAGATTATGGGATTTTAAGAAGAAGATGAAAGAAGCTCTTAAGGTTTTGAATATGGATCCGGAGTACGCCGACAGAGATTTAAATGTAGGATTTTCGGGCGGTGAGAAGAAAAAAGCAGAAATACTGCAATTACTTATGCTGAAGCCGAAGTTAGCTATTCTTGATGAGACTGATTCCGGATTAGATGTAGATGCTGTCAGAACAGTTTCCATCGGTATTGAGGAGTATCTTAAGAACGAGAAGGGTTCTCTTTTGATAATAACTCACAGTACACGTATATTGGAAGCTTTAAAGGTAGATAAGGTTCATATTCTTGTAAATGGTAGTATAAAGTATACTGGTGATGAAAGTCTTATAGCTGATATCAATGAAAATGGATTTGAAAAATATATACAGTAATACATTCAATAATTAATATAGATTGAAATGGAGATTAGAATGTCAAAAGAAAAGACTTACGTTGATGACGTGGACAGAAGCTTGTACGACTTCAGAAATGAAGATAAAGATGCTTATAAATTACAAAAGGGACTTACACCTGAAATAGTGGAGCAGATATCTAAAGAGAAAAATGACCCTCAGTGGATGCAGCTTTTCAGACTTCAATCACTTCAGATATTTAATCAGATGGAAATGCCTGATTGGGGTCCATCTATCGAAGGGCTTGATATGGATAATATTGTTACATATGTAAGACCTAAGGATAATCACATGAGTGCAACATGGGAGGAAGTACCTGAAGAGATAAAGGACACATTTGAAAGACTTGGTATACCTCAAGCTGAGAGAGAATCTCTTGCGGGTGTTGGTGCTCAATATGATTCCGAACTTGTATATCATAATGTTCGTAAGGAAGTTGCTGATATGGGTGTAGTTTATACGGATCTTGAAAGCGCTCTTCATGGTGAACATGCGGATATGATTCGTAAGCATTTTATGAAGCTTATTACACCAAGAGATCATAAGTTTGCTGCGCTTCATGGGGCTGTATGGTCAGGCGGCTCATTTGTCTATGTTCCTCCTGGCGTATCCGTAGAAATTCCTTTACAGTCGTATTTCAGATTAAATGCACCGGGAGCAGGCCAGTTTGAGCATACTCTGATAATTGTTGATGAAGGTGCAGATCTTCACTTTATAGAGGGTTGTAGTGCTCCAAAGTATAATATTGCAAACCTTCACGCTGGAGCAGTTGAACTTTTCGTGGGTAAAAATGCAAAATTAAGATATTCTACCATTGAAAACTGGTCGAAAAATATGTATAACCTGAACACAAAGAGAGCATTGGTGTCTGAAGGTGGTAAGATTGAGTGGATATCAGGTTCGTTTGGGTCTCATGTATCTTATCTTTATCCGGAAAGCAGACTTGCTGGTGCAGATGCTGTATCCGAATTTACAGGCGTTACCTTCGCAGGAAAAGGACAGAATTTGGATACCGGTTGTAAAGCGTTTTTAGCCGCTCCGCGCACTTCTGCCTTTATTAATACCAGATCGATATCAAAGGATGGCGGAATATCTACATTCAGAAGTTCTGTTGTAGCAACCAAGGATGCGAAAGAGTCCAAAGCAGCTGCATCCTGTGAATCTCTTATGATAGATGATATATCTCAGTCTGATACTATTCCGGCTATGGATATCAGAACAGCGGATATAGATGTAGGACATGAAGCTAAGATAGGTCGCATAAGTGATGATGCAGTCTTTTATCTTATGTCGAGAGGATTATCGGAAGAAGATGCTAAAGCACTTATAGTAAGTGGTTTTGCTGATAATGTTTCTAAGGAGCTTCCTTTAGAGTATGCTGTTGAGATGAATAATCTTATAAGACTTGAGATGAAGGGAAGCATCGGATAAAAAAGAGAATGGAGACTAGTTATGAGGATAAATACATCGCCGGCTCTTACATGGAACTGGCTTAAGATAAACTATTCAGATAATGATATAAAAACTTCTGATAATGAAGCTTTTATCATTAATAATCCGGAAGGTATTACTGTAAGCTCAACCGGTATTGATTCTCTAAATGATGGAAGTGCAGTTGGAAAAGAGTTTGTTTCTTTTATAAGTGATAAAAAAGAAAGCATACCCTTGGTAACAGTAGGTGAAAGCTACGCAACACAAAGCCCTGTCATCATTAGAAATACTGATTTTATCGGATCTAAATCAGGAATAATCAAGTTTAAATTATTAAAGAATTCAGTATTAAATGTTGTTATCATAGTTGATTCAGAGCATGAAGACACATACATGACTTCACATATCTCATTTGATGTATCAGAAGGAGCTTCACTGAATATTACTGAACTTATATATTCTAAAGAAGGTCAGACCATATATGCAGATATATCAATCAATGAAGATACTAAGGCTAAGGTGAATGTAAAAAAAGTTGTCATGGGCGACGGTAAGGTTTATGATGGTTTACTTAGCGATATGAAGGGCGATAAAAGTTCTATTGATATAAATGCGGCTTACAGCATAAGGAATAACGGAGTATATGATTTTAATTATATTGCTGATCAAAAAGGAAAAAAGACTGAATCTAATCTTACTTTAAACGGAGTCCTGTTTGATAAGGCACAAAAAAGCTTTAAGGGAACAATTGACTTTAAAAGAGGTTCAAAAGGCTCGGTTGGTGCTGAAAATGAAGATGTTTTATTGATAAATGATGATATTATCAATAAGACTCTGCCTGTTATTCTTTGTACAGAAGAAGATGTTTCAGGAACTCATGGTGCAACAATAGGAGAAATAAATGATGAAATTCTTCTTTACATGCAGTCTCGAGGTATAGATAAAGAAAATATTCAAAAAATTCTTTCGAATGCTCGTATTGAGTCGGTTTTGGATAGGATTGCCTTTGATGATATAAGAGAATACGGGCTTAAAAAGCTTTACGGGGAAGAGTATAGCGAAGAGTAAATAACTGAGTATGTAGTATATATTCTTTTAAATTTGATATTTAAATAATTAAAGGAGCATTAGTTTATTATGATGACAGCAGAAGATAAAAAGATATTAGAGAGATTTCCGTTACTTATTAACTCAGATATTGTTTACCTGGACAGTGCGGCAACTACACAAAAACCGGCAGAGGTTCTTAAGGCGGTTGACGATTACTATAAGACTTCAAACGCAAATCCGTTACGCGGATTATATGAACTCAGTGTAAAAGCGACAGATATATACGAAGAAGCAAGAAAAAAGACTGCTGATTTTATTAATGCTTCGTCGGATGAGATTGTATTTACCAGAAATGCTACGGAAAGCCTAAATCTTATTGCTTATTCATATGCATTAAATACATTAAAACCAGGAGATGAAGTTGTAGTAAGTATAGCTGAACATCACTCTAATATGTTACCATGGCAGTTTGCATGTAAAAAAACAGGTGCCGTCCTAAGATATGCAGAGTGCACCAAAGAAGGACTTCTGACTCCGAATATGTTAGAAAAACTACTTACAGATAAGACAAAGATAGTTGCTATTGCTCAGGTTTCTAATGTATTTGGTTGCGAAAATGATATTCAAAGCTTTGTTTCTTTGGTCCATGAAAAAGGTGCTGTTTTTGTTTGTGACGGAGCTCAAAGTGTACCTCATATGAAGGTTGACGTTCGTGCCTTAGGTGTTGATTTTATGGCATTTTCCGGTCATAAGATGTATGCTCCCATGGGAATAGGTGTTCTTTATACTAAGAAAGAAATACTTGAAAACATGGATCCCTTTTTATATGGTGGAGAAATGATTGAGTATGTTACAACTGAAGGTGCAACATATGCTGAAGTGCCTCATAAATTTGAAGCAGGAACCGTAAATGCAGGAGGGGCAGCAGGCTTAAGTAAAGCAATTGATTTTATAAATGATATAGGTTTTGATTATATAGAGAAGAGGGAATCGTACCTATCTGAGCTTATGATGACTGAGTTAAGAAAGATTCCGCATGTAAATATAATTGGAGATGATAATCCATCAAATCATCATGGTATCGTTACATTTACTGTTGATGATGTTCATCCTCATGATATAGCTGCAATTCTTGATTCGGATAAGATTGCTGTAAGAGCAGGACACCACTGTGCTCAACCTTTGCTTAAGTACTTGGGAGTTATGTCAACAGCAAGAGCAAGTATGGCAGTATACAATAATTCTGATGATGTTATGAGATTTGCAGAAAGTGTCAAATCATTAAGAAAAAGGTTGGGTTATAATTAGAAATCATAAATAATGGAAAGGAATATATATATGGCTTCTACATTTTACAACGAAGTATTAACAGATCACAATATAAATCCCGAACATAAGCATTCATTACCGGAGGCTAATTATACTTTAGAAGGTGTTAACCCTTCGTGCGGCGATGATATTATACTTAATTTAAGGATTGAAGATGGTATAATAAAGGATGGTTCATATGAAGGAAGCGGTTGTGCCATTTCTCAAGCATCTGCCGATATGATGCTTGACCTTATACTAGGAAAGACTATAGAAGAGGCTGAGAAGCTTTCTGAAATCTTTTTAAGAATGATAAAGGGGAGTGTCAGTGAGGTGGAGCTTGAAAGCTTAGAAGAGGCTTCTATACTACAGGATATATCTCATATGCCTGCCAGAGTTAAGTGTGCAGTTTTAGGTTGGCATACATTGGATGAAATAATTAATAAATCCAAAGAATAATAAAAATTATATTGTTTTTTTATTATTTAAGGTGTAAAATTGTAAAGAAGGTTTTTTATAATTATTTTTATTATTTTTAAGCATTTTTTTATATTCAAATTTATGTTCAAATAAAGGAGATATAGTTAGGAAAAGGTATGGAGAATATTTATCTTTCTAATTTGAATGATCTGCTGCTATGTATTACCAGGGCTATAAATCTTATTAATCCTGATATAAACAATCATCATCAGCAGGTTGCTTACCTTTCTTACAACATCGCAACTGCTATGCATGTGCCTACGGACGATTTGCGCCCTCTGGTCATTGCATCCATGCTACATGATGTTGGAAGTATCGCTTTTGGTGAGGATATGGATATTCTCAATAAAAGTGACAAAGGTGATGGGAACAGAGCGAATGCTCATGCTTTTGCAGCTTATAAGTTGCTGAAGGAATTTAAATATTTTAAGACTGTTGCTAAAATTATTAAATTTCATCATTTACCATGGAATTACGGTGCCGGATTAAGTTTTAACAATGAGTCGGTGCTTTACCCTTCTCATATCATTCATTTAGCTGATAAGATTGCAGTACGTATTGATAGAAATATTCCTATCATGAATCAGGTGCCAAGCATTAAAAAATATGTTACCAATAACAGAGGTACTATATTTTCTGAGAAGATAGTAGATGCTTTTCTTGAAATCAGTGAAAAAGAGTCGCTTTGGCTTTATATGATGTATGATCCTGAAAGTGTCAATGTAATTATGGATGAAGCACTTTCGGCAAATAAGCTCACAGTAGATGAGGTTGTAGATCTTACTAATATATTCGCGAGAATCATAGACTTCCGTAGTTCCTTTACTGCCATGCACTCAGCAGGTGTTGCTGCCTCTGCAGTAGAAATTGCAAGGCACGCAGGATTTTCTGCTAATGAATGTAAGATGATGAAAATTGCCGGTAACTTGCATGATATAGGAAAGTTAAAGACTCCTCGTGAAATACTTGAAAAGGATTCTGCTTTAAGTGAAGAAGAGTACAATATCATGAAAGAGCATAGTTTTTATACTTATCTGGTATTAAAGGATGTTAACGGATTTGAACAGATCACACAGTGGGCAGCCTTCCATCATGAGAAGATGAATGGGTTGGGATACCCCTTCCATTTAAAGGCCGAAAGATTACCGATAGGTTCGAGAATAATGGCTGTTGCCGATATATTTACCGCTATTACAGAAGACAGGCCTTACAGAAAGGGTATGGCTAAGGATGAAGCCCTTAAGGTTATAATCAGCAATACCAATGATGGTAATATATCAAAGTATATTAGTACTATTCTTATAAAGTATGCTGACGAAGTTATGTCAGTTAGTAAGACTGCTGCATCTAACGCAGTAAGTACATATAGTAAGTTCATGGATCAGATGAAGGTTACGTAAAACAAAAGGAGAATTTGAGTGATTTTATTATCACTGATTCTCCTTTTTTGATTGACATAAACTCTTATTTGTCATAAAATCTTAAAGGTATTGTAATATTTCATTCATATTATAGGAGATTAAAAAATGGATTATAAGAATTCCGGAGTCGATATTGAAGCCGGCTACAAGTCGGTGGAATTAATGAAGCAATATGTAGCAAGGACCATGCGTCCTGAGGTTTTAGGTGGACTTGGTGGATTTGCAGGAGCATTTGACTTAAGTCGGATTAAGACCATGGATGAGCCTATACTTTTATCAGGCACTGATGGATGTGGTACAAAGGTTAAGATTGCATTTATTATGGATAAACATGATACCATAGGTATTGATTGTGTAGCTATGTGTGTCAATGATATAGCCTGCTCAGGCGGAGAACCTCTCTTTTTCTTAGATTATATCGCTTGTGGTAAAAACTATCCTGAGAAGACTGCAACTATTGTCAGTGGTGTTGCTCGTGGCTGTGAGATGGCAGGAGCTGCTTTAGTAGGAGGAGAGACTGCAGAGCATCCAGGTCTTATGCAGGAAGATGAGTATGATCTGGCTGGTTTTGCAGTAGGTCTTGTTGATAAGAAGGATATGATAACAGGACAGGATATAAAACCAGGAGATGTACTTATAGGTATTGCTTCATCTGGTATTCACAGTAATGGTTATTCATTGGTACGTAAAGTATTCTCGATGAAGGAAAGTGTGCTTAATACTGAGTATGAGTGTCTTGGCGGCGCTAAGCTTGGAGATGTACTTCTTACACCTACTGTAATATATGTTAAAGCACTTAAGGCTGTTAAGGAAGCCGGTGTAAAGATTAACGGATGCTCCCATATAACAGGTGGTGGTTTCTATGAAAACATTCCACGTATGCTTAATCCAGATGTTCATGCTGTTGTAAATGTTAATTCTTTTGAGAAACCTGCTATTTTTGATATGCTTCAAAAAGATGGTGATATAGCTGAGGAAATGATGTTTAACACTTATAACATGGGACTTGGTATGATTATTGCTGTTGATAAGTCAGATGCAGATAAGTGTATAAGTGCTATAGAGAACGCTGGTGAAAAGGCTTACGTAGTTGGCGAAATCATTCAAAAAGAAAAGGGTGTTACTCTTGTTAAATAACTTAAAGATTATTTGGAGGAAGATATGCAAAATATCGCTGTATGTGTTTCTGGCGGAGGGACCAATCTTCAGGCTATCATTGATTCTATCTCAGAAGGAATCATAAAGGATACACAGATTAAAGTGGTAGTCAGCAACAAAAAAGATGCTTATGCTCTTACAAGGGCGGAGAATGCAGGTATAGAAGGTGCTTTTATATCACCTAAGGATTATGAAAACCCTGACAGCTTTGCTGATGCTATGATCGAGCTCTTTAAGGCTCATGATATTGACCTTATTGTATTTGCGGGATACCTTGTTATAGCACCTGAAAAGCTTATTAAAGCTTACAGAAATCGAATTATAAACATTCATCCTTCACTGATTCCAAAGCATTGTGGTATGGGATATTATGGACTAAAGGTACATGAAAGTGTTTTAAAAAGTGGTGATAAGGTGACAGGTGCTACGGTTCATTTTGTTGATGAGAAAGCTGATCATGGACCTATACTTTTGCAAAAAGAGGTTAATGTGCTTGAAGGTGATACACCTGAAGTTTTACAAAAAAGAGTTATGGAAGAAGCTGAATGGAAGATACTTCCGGAGGCTGTTAATCTTATAGGACAGGGATTGGTCAAAGTAGTTGATGATAAGGCTATCATAGACCGTCCATAATTATAATACGGGAGATAACTCCCGGAACGGAGGACTATATTGAAAGTATTAGTTGTTGGAAGCGGCGGAAGAGAGCATGCTATAGTAAAAAGCTTAAAGAAAAGCACTAAGGTTGATAAGATATATTGCGCTCCCGGAAACGGTGGTATATCCTATGATGCTGAATGTGTAGAGATTAATGCTATGGAATTTGAAAAGCTTGCTGATTTTGCTCAAAATAATTCTATTGATCTAACTATTATTGGCATGGATGACCCTTTGGTTGGTGGTATTGTAGATGTTTTTGAAGAGAAGGGTCTTAAGGTTTTCGGTCCGAGAAAAAATGCTGCAATTATAGAAGGTTCAAAGAGTTTTTCAAAGGATCTTATGAAGAAATACAACATTCCTACTTGTGGATATGAAGTATTTCATAGTCCTGAAGAGGCACTTATGTACCTTGAAGGAAAAGAATTTCCAATTGTTATCAAGGCTGACGGACTTGCTCTGGGTAAAGGAGTTTTAATTTGTCAGGATCTTACTGAGGCTGAAAAAGCTATTGGTTCAATCATGCTGGATAAGCAGTTTGGAGATGCCGGAAACACTGTAGTTATAGAAGATTTTATGACAGGACGTGAAGTTTCAGTTCTTTGCTTCTGTGACGGAAGTCATATAATACCAATGACAAGTGCTCAGGATCATAAGAGAGCTTTAGATGGTGATAAGGGTCTTAACACCGGTGGTATGGGTACATTTTCACCAAGTCCTTTCTATACACCTGAAGTTCAAAGTTTTTGTGAAGAGAAGATTTATCAGCCAACTATTGATGCTATGAAAGCAGAGGGTAGAGATTTCATCGGTATTCTTTTTGTAGGACTTATGCTTACACCGGACGGCCCTAAGGTATTAGAGTACAATTGTCGTTTTGGTGATCCTGAAGCTCAGGTTGTTTTGCCAAGAATGAAAAATGATATAATTGATGTTATAGAAGCTTGTATAGAAGGCTCACTTGATAAGATTGACCTCAAGTTTACGGATAATGCTGCTGTATGCGTTGTATTAGCATCAGATGGTTATCCTGTTAATTATGAGAAGGGCAAGGAAATTAAAGGACTTGAAGCGTTTGAAGAGAAAACTGATTATTATTGCTTCCATGCAGGTACAAAGCTTAATGATGGCAAGATAGTTACTAACGGCGGAAGAGTTCTGGGTATAACAGCACTTGGAAGTGATCTTACAGAGGCTCGCAAGAAAGCATATGATGCCACGGAATGGGTATCTTTTGATAATAAATATATGCGTCATGATATCGGAAAAGCGATAGATGAAGCTTAATAATACAAATTAGGAGGAAAAATAATGTATTCATTAGAGGAAGTAGCAAAGGTTGATCCGGAGCTTTTAAAAGCTATTGAGGACGAAACAAACAGACAGAGAGAAAATATCGAACTTATTGCATCTGAAAATCTTGTAAGTAAAGCAGTTATGGCAGCTATGGGTTCAACTCTCACCAATAAGTATGCAGAAGGATATCCGGGAAAGAGATATTACGGTGGCTGTCAATATGTAGACGTAGCTGAGGATCTTGCACGTAACAGAGCAATGGAGCTTTTTGGATGTACTTATGCCAATGTACAGCCACACTCAGGCGCACAGGCCAATATGACGGTATTCTTCGCACTCATGGAGCCAGGCGATACATTTATGGGTATGAACTTAGATCACGGCGGACATCTTACACATGGAAGTCCTGTTAACCTTTCAGGAAAGTACTTTAACTGCGTTCCTTACGGAGTTAACGATGAAGGCTTTATAGATTATGATGAAGTTGAGCGTATAGCTAAGGATTGCAAGCCAAAGCTTATTGTTGCAGGAGCTTCTGCTTACGCAAGAAAGATTGATTTTAAGAGATTTAGAGAGATTGCTGATAGTGTTGGAGCTTATCTCATGGTAGATATGGCTCATATCGCAGGTCTTGTTGCAAGTGGTTATCATGAAAGTCCTATTCCATATGCTCATGTTACAACCACAACAACCCATAAGACACTTCGTGGACCAAGAGGTGGACTTATCCTTTCAAGTGAGGAATTTGCATTAGAGCATAAGCTTAACAAAGCTTTATTCCCTGGAATTCAGGGTGGGCCTCTTATGCATGTTATAGCAGCTAAGGCAGTTTGCTTCAAGGAAGCTTTATCACCTGAGTTCAAGGAGTATGGAAAAGGTATTATCGAAAATGCTGCTGCATTAGCTAATGGCCTTATGAGTAGAGGGGTTGATATAGTATCTGGAGGTACAGATAATCACCTTATGCTTGTTGATCTTGCAAAGAAGGGACTTACAGGAAAGGTTATAGAAGCTGCTCTTGATAAGGTTCATATCACTGCTAATAAGAATACTATTCCAAATGATCCTCAGTCACCATTCGTAACAAGTGGTATCCGTCTCGGAACAGCTGCAGTTACTACGAGAGGATTTAAGACTGATGATATGGATAAAGTTGCAGAAGCTATATCTATAGTTATAGGTAACCCTGAGGGTGAAAATGAGAATGCTTATGAGATAGTTAAATCTCTTACAGATAAGTATCCTCTGTATGAATAATTATTTGTTTTACATGTTTCTTTAAAAATTATAGGCGCATCGGTGCTTTCTAAAATACCGATGCGCCTTAATAAGCTTAATTAAACTCATAAAAAAAAGAGGTAATGATTTGGGCAAATACGTATTTATAGCAGAAAAACCCAGTGTAGCCGTAGAATTTGCAAAAACACTTGGAGTCACGGGTAATCAAAGAGATGGTTACCTAAAATCCGATAAGTATATAGTTACCTGGTGTGTAGGTCATCTTGTAACCATGTGTTATCCGGAAGTATATGATAAAAATCTTAAATCATGGAAGATGGATACACTTCCTTTTTTACCAAAAGAATTCAAATATGAAGTTATAGATGCTGTGAAAAAGCAATTTAATATCGTAAAAGGTTTACTAACCGACAAGGACGTTGAAAGAATATATGTATGTACCGACTCCGGAAGGGAAGGTGAATACATATATCGTCTTGTGGATATGATGGCTAAAGTACCGGATACCATAGATAAAAGAAGAGTTTGGATAGATTCTCAGACAGAGGATGAGATTAAAAGAGGCATAAAAGAAGCTAAACCTTTAAGTGAATATGATAATCTTTCTGATGTTGCATACCTTAGGGCAAAAGAAGATTATCTGATGGGCATAAATTTTTCAAGAGTTCTGACTCTCAGGTACGGTGATAAGGTTAATAGTCTTATAAAACAAAAGAAAAGGGTTCCTGTTTCAGTTGGTAGAGTTATGACCTGCGTGCTTGGAATGGTTGTAAGAAGAGAGCGTGAAATCAGAAACTTTGTTAAAACTCCTTTTTACAGGGTAATAAAGGAATTAGATGTATCGGGTAAAAGTGTTTCTTCTGAGTTTCGTGCAGTAAAAGGTTCAAGATACTATGAATCACCAAAACTTTATAAAGAAAATGGATTTAAAGAAAAGAAGGATGCACAGATTCTTATAGAAGAGTTAAATGCTTCATTAGATGAGATTGAGGCGGAGAAAAAAGGAAGATTTTCTATCGTAGAAAAGTGCGAAAAGAAAACAGAGAAGAAAAATCCACCAATGTTATTTAATCTTGCGGAAGCTCAAAATATCTGTTCTAAGCTTTTTAAGATAAGTCCTGACGAAACATTAACTGCTATTCAGACATTGTATGAAAAAAAGCTTGTTACTTATCCAAGAACCGATGCAAGAGTTCTATCAACTGCTGTTTGTAAGGAAATATATAAAAACATCTCCGGTTTAAAAAACTATGACAAGTGCAGTGAAGTAGCCGAAGAAGTTTTAAATATGGGTACTTATAAAAACATTGCCAACACTAAGTATTGTGACGATAAAAAGATAACTGATCACTATGCTATAATTCCAACAGGTCAGGGCTTTTCACAATTAGCATCACTTCCTTTAACATATCAAAGAATATACGAAGTAATAGTAAGACGGTTTTTATGCATATTTTATCCACCTGCTGAATATAAAAAAATTAATTTAGAAACACTTATTGATACTGAGCACTTTTTTGCAAGTTTTAAAGTTCTTATAAATCCTGGATTCTTTAAAGTAAGAGAAGCCTCATTTACATCAAAAAGTGATAAAAAAGAAGGCGAAGAGGAAAATAAAAATGATGATACTGAGGATTTAAATGCTGACGAAGCACTTATAGAATCATTATCAAAGCTTAGAAAAGGTTCTTTAATTCCTGTAAAGGGCTTTAACATAAAAGAGGGTGAAACATCTCCTCCAAAGCGATATAATTCCGGATCACTTATTCTTGCAATGGAAAATGCAGGACAACTTATAGAGGATGAAGAGCTAAGAAGTCAGATAAAAAGCTCCGGTATAGGCACATCTGCAACAAGAGCTGAAATCTTAAGTAAATTAGTAAGAATTAATTATCTGAATTTAAATAAAAAGACTCAGATAATCACTCCTTCTTTACTTGGCGAAATCATATATGAAGTTACACTTTGCTCCATAAGTCCATTACTTGATCCTTCCCTTACTGCAAGCTGGGAAAAAGGACTAACAATGGTTGCAAACGGAGAAATCAGCGAAAAAGAATATATGAATAAGTTGGAAGCCTATGTTGGAAGAAGAGTAGAATATGTTAAGATGAACTCTAATTTAAATATATTATCACAAAATCTAAAAAAACTTAATAATGGAGGTTAACTATGTACGACGAACTTAAGATAATAAATTTATTCAACTTAGATGAAACCATGGCAGCATCTATATTTGACGGAAAGGAGTACCCATGGGAGGTGCTTTCTGATATAGAAGAATTTATATTATTTGCAGGTCCAAAGCTTCCCGTCGATGAATATGATAATCCCGGAGAAAATGTTTGGATAGCTAAGAGTGCAAAGATTTATCCCAATGCCACCATACTTGGACCGGCTATTATCGGTAAAGAAACCGAAGTAAGACCCGGAGCATTTATAAGAGGAAAAGCAATAGTAGGAGAGAACTGCGTAGTAGGTAATTCTACAGAATTAAAAAATGTTATTCTTTTTAACAATGTTCAGGTACCTCATTATAATTATGTTGGTGATTCTATACTTGGATTTAAATCACATATGGGTGCAGGAAGTATAACATCTAATGTTAAATCAGATAAAACACTTGTAAATATTAAATATAATAACGATTTCATTCCCACCGGTCTAAAGAAAATGGGAGCAATACTCGGAAATTATGTTGAAGTAGGGTGTAACAGCGTTCTTAATCCGGGAACAATTATTGGAAGTAATTCAAATATCTACCCTTTGTCATCTGTAAGAGGATATGTGCCAAAAACATCGATATATAAGGGAAAGAATAATATAGTACGTAAAAGCATATAATATGATAATACATTAAGTAATCCTATATTGGGAGAGTAAGGGTTTTATGAATGACATACATGTTTTAAATCAGGATACAATCAATAAAATTGCTGCTGGTGAAGTTATAGAAAGACCATCTGCAGTAGTAAAGGAAATGGTAGAAAATGCAATCGATGCAGGTAGCTCCAGGATAACCGTTGAGATAGAAGAGGGTGGAGAAAAACTTATAAGAGTAACAGATAACGGTAGTGGAATATCTGCAGATAATGTAGCTTTGGCTTTTACTCCTCATGCAACAAGTAAGATTAATGATGCTAAAGATTTAGAATCCATAGATAGTTTAGGATTTAGAGGAGAAGCTCTTGCAAGTATAGATTCTGTATCTATGATGGAGATGCTTACAAAAACAAAAAATAGCTTTACAGGCACCAGATATACGTCAAACGGTGGGAAAGATAAGCATATAGAAGAAGTTGCATGTCCTGATGGAACTACCTTTATAGTCAGAAACTTATTTTTTAATACGCCTGCAAGAAAAAAATTCTTAAAAAGGCCTCAGACTGAAGCTGGATATATAAGTGATCTTCTTGAAAAAATAGCACTTTCACATCCCGGTACTGCTTTGAGATTTATAAACAAATCTCAGACAAAGATAGATACCGCTGGAAATGGCAGCTTGAAAGATTGTATCTATAAGATATACGGAAGAGAAACTCTTAATAACCTTTTAGAAGTGGATTATAACGATGAGGTAATAAAGATTCATGGATATATAGGAAAGCCTCTTATAAACAGAGGAAGCCGAAAGTTTATGACATATTTTATTAACGGAAGGTACATACAAAGCTCTGTTATACAAAAGGCCATTTTAGATGCATATGCGCCTTACATTATGCTTCATAAATTTCCGTTTACCTGTTTTTTTATAGATATAGATCCGTCGCTTACTGATGTTAATGTACATCCTCAAAAAATGGAAATCAGATTTTCTAATTCACAGTATATATACGAAGCTGTACATAAGGCAATTAAAAATACTCTCGAATATAAAGAATTAATTCCTGAAATCAGTATAGAAAAAAAACCTGAAAAGATTGATATTCCAAGTGAACCAAAGGAATATAAAACTTTAAATGCTTCTCCTGTGTCATATACAGCTGATTCACCGATTTTAAATGTAAAAGAAGACAATAATCTACGGTTATATGATAAAGAAATATCTGATACTATGTATGTGTCAGATAATGTATCTGCCTATCAGGTTTCATCTGATAATATAGAAAAAGATAATCTTAATAGAGATAATCTTAATAAAGATAATCTTAATAAAGAAAAAAAATCTCAAATATCTCTATCAGATATAAGCTCTGATTTTATGACAGAAAAAGCCATAAAAGAATGCAAAATCATAGGTCAGGTTTTTCTGACATATTGGATTGTTGAATTTGAAAATAATATGTATATTATTGATCAGCATGCTGCTCATGAAAAAGTTAATTATGAGAGATTTATGAAAAAAATCACAGAAAACAATGTTACAATCCAGGAGTTAAATCCTCCAATAATTGTTACATTAAGTCTTTCAGAGCAAACTGCTTTACAAGAAAATATTGAAACATTTAACAATATGGGATTTATAATCGAAGAGTTCGGAGGTAATGAGTTTGCTCTTACCGGAATTCCTGATAACCTTCCTGAGCTTTCGAGAGAAGATTTATTTAAAGAAATGCTTGATTCTTGTCTTTCGGATGCAGGCAGTGCAAAATCAAAGGACTTCATGCTCAAAGTAGCAACCATGTCTTGTAAAGCAGCTGTAAAGGGAAATAATTCCATGGATATTCTTGAGGTTCAAACTCTCTTAAATGAATTATTATCATTAGAGAATCCATATAATTGTCCTCATGGAAGACCGACTATGATTAAATTTTCAAAATATGATTTAGACAGAAAATTTAAGAGAATAGTGTGATAAAGGAGATATAATCTCAAATGAAGAAAGATAAAACAACCAAAAATTCTGTATTAATATTTATAGGAATTGTTTTAATACTTGGAGTACTAATCTGTATATATGTTTTTAGTATGAAAAACAACAGAATACTATCAGGAAATGATAATCATTTCGGAACTAATGATAACTCCAAAGGAATAACTATGTCCAAAGCTTCCGGCTGTTATAATTCTTCTTTTGATTTAAAGATTAGCGCTCCTTCGGATATAAAAAAGATTTTTTATACTACAGACGGTAGTGACCCTAGAAACAGTTCCGCCAGAAAGGTGTATAAAGATAGTATTACTATTTCTGAAAGAAATGGTGATAAAAACTATGTATCAGCTGTAGATCCGGTTCTTTTTGATGCAGCTAATGCAACTTTTGATTCAGAAAAAAAAGAAATAGGCGATATGTATACCGCTCCTTCTGACGATGAAGTTGATAAGATATCTGTAATAAGGGCTGTAGGAAGCTATTCTGACAATAAATATACATCTGTCGCTACTAATACTTATATTATAGGTAATATAAAGGAACATATAAAGGGAATAGAAGAAAGTACTGCTTCTTCAGGTATTCCTTTATCAATTATGTCAATTTCCGTTGATTATGATTCTCTTTTTGATGAAGAAAAAGGTATATATGTAAAAGGGAAAAAATTCGAAGAAGATTTTTATAAGGACGGAGAAGAGATAAGCTCAAATATGGTTGTAAACGGAGAACTCAGAGGGTACGATGCTAACTATAAACAGCGTGGTAAAGAGTGGGAAAGATATGCTCATGTAGACTATTTTGAGAGTGATGGAGAAGAGACTAAGCTTATTCTACAACAGGATTGTGGCTTAAGAGTACAGGGAAATTTCTCACGTTCAGATTTACAAAAGGGTTTAAGAATTTACGCAAGAGAGGATTATACTCCGGGACTTAAGAATTTTGAATACTCTTTCTTTGAAGAATCAAAGGATTATGAAGGGAAATCTATAAATAAATACAAAAAACTCACATTAAGAAACGGAGGAAACTCTGCCTTTATAAATAAGTTTAATGATCAATATTGGCAAAATATGGTTAGAGACTTAAATGTTGACACTCAACACTCCAGACCATGTATAGTTTATATTGATGGAGAGTATTTTGGTTTATATGTACTTCAGGAAGACTATTGTGGAAAGCTGTTTGAAGAAAGGTATAATGTTTTGGATGATTCGGTTGTCTCATATAAGGGAGATGCTGAAGTATATACAACAGGTTATACAATAGATGATGGAGAGCTCCCTGCAGGGGAAACAGATGAAGGTTATTACTTAAAGGAATTATTGGATTTTTACAGTACTCACAAAAATCTTAAAAAAGAAAAAGATTTTAAAGATTTTTGTAAACTTGTAGATCCGGATTCAGTAAGAGATTACTTTGCTGTTGAGCTTTGGATTAACAATCAATGGGACTGGCCCGGTAAAAACTGGCTTATCTGGAGAGCTACAGATACAGAAAAAAATATATCAGGTGAAGAAAATACTTACGCAGATGGACGTTGGAGATTCTGCTTTTGCGATCTCGAATTTGGTGGATGGTGCGGAGAATCAGATGCTGTTAAAAATACTATAAAAGAAGATAATTATCAAGCATACGGTATGCTGGATATGAATACAAATAATGTTGTTGTTTTAATGTTTGCATATCTTTATACCAATGATAATTGGCGAGCTGATTTTGAAAAGAAGATATATAATCTTTCAAAAGAAAACTTTAATAAAAAAGATGCAATGAAAAATCTTGACTATTATTATAATACTTATTTTCCACTTTTTTCTCAGTTTTATAGCAGATATTATGGTAAAGAACAAGCCTTTTCAAGTCTTTCTAATAACATGAACAGTGGCGGTGGCGGCTATAAGGCTATCGAAGCATTTATAAATGAAAGAGAAAAACATATTGAGCCTATGATTAAGTGGGCTGAAAAAACAATAAAAAAGCTTCATAAATAAAGTTTAAATTAGAAATAATAGTTTTTATCAATAGTTTTGTGAGTAATTATGAATAATAAACCTTTAATAATCATTACCGGTCCTACTGCAGTAGGAAAGACTTCGTTAAGTATACGACTTGCTTCTTTAACAGGAGGAGAAATAATTTCTGCTGATTCTATGCAAGTATATAAGCATATGAATATTGGTACTGCGAAGATAAAACCCGAAGAAATGAACGGTATACCTCATCATATGATAGATATTATAGAGCCAACACAAGAATTTAATGTATATCTATTTAAAAAAATGTGCAACGATTGCATAGAAGAAATCTACGAAAGAGGTAAATTACCTATAATAGTCGGAGGAACCGGATTTTACATACAGGCTGTTTTAAAGGATGTTTCATTTCATGAAGAGGAAGAAAATCAAGAAATCAGAAAAAGACTTGAAGAAGAAGCTGTTAAGTACGGTAATAAAGCACTTCATGATAGATTAAAGGAAGTTGATTTAATATCTTACGAAACCATTCATGAAAATAATATAAAGAGAATAATAAGAGCTTTAGAATTTTACGAAATAACAGGTAAGCCTATCTCAAAACATAATACAGAAGAAAAGCAAAGAGAATCAAGCTATAACTATGCTTATTTTGTGCTGAATAAAGATAGAAAAACTCTTTATGAGGATATTAATAAAAGAGTTGATATTATGAAGGATAACGGTCTTACGGATGAGATAAAAGCATTAATAGATATGGGTGTTAAGAGTAATATGACATCTATGCAGGGGATAGGTTACAGAGAGCTTATAGATAATCTTTCAAGTAATGAATCCATAGAAGAAGCTTATGAAAAAATCAAGCTTGATACCAGGCGCTTTGCAAAGAGACAGCTTACATGGTTTAAACATGAGAAGGATGTTATCTGGATTGATAAAGATAGCTTTAAAGACGAAGATGAAATACTTGATTTTTGTTTAAATGAATTAAAAAGCAAAAAAATTCTTTAATCTACATAGGAGCCTTATGAAAAAGGATACCAAAAAAGGATTAATAGTATATAATCCTAATGAAGCTGTTAAAAACAGAGCCTTTATAGATATGTTTACAGATAAAGGAAAGAATTATAATTTGGATATTTCTTTATGTTTAAAAAATGATTTTAAAGATAGGCTTTATGATAATATTTTATTTTGTATTAACAGAACAAGAGATTTAAACATAAGTAAAATATGTGAAGATAATAATATTAGCGCTTATAATTCTTCTTTTGTAACAGCTCTTGCAAATAATAAATATAAAACCATAGAATTCTTTAGGGATTACTTTAATAAACATGATATAAAATTATCATATGATATTTTTCCAGATACATGTTTTCTTAGCTGTGAAGAATATGAAAATAACAAATTAAATTTATGTGAATATTTGAAAGAAAAAAAAGGATTTATCCACTTTGATAAGCCACCTGTTATTAAATCTGTTTCAGGGCATGGTGGAAAAGAAGTTTTTTTATTAGATGATAAATATGATTATCAACATATATCATTTCCGGATGGATGTATAATTCAAAGATTCATCGAGAGCAATGCATGTGATATAAGAGTTTATGTATTAAATAATAAAATCTATTCATGTATCTTAAGGCAAGGAAAAGATAGTTTTAAATCAAACTTTTCACTTGGAGGCAAGATAAAAAAATATGAACCTGACACAGATAATATTAACATTATAAGTCATTTTATCAATGCATTTTCTCTAGAAAAATATGGTTTTGTGGGAATAGACTTTTTGATAGACTCTGATAAAAGGATTTATTTTAATGAAGTTGAAGAGATGGCAGGAACGAGAATGTTATACAGTCTTACTGATAAAGATATAGTAGAAGACTTATTATATCATATTTCCTGCTCCTTGGATTAACTTCGGATATGGAGGGAATCATGAAAAATATTAAAAAGAATTTGTTTTCACTAAGCTTTTTTATGTTTGTATTTTTACTTTTAACAGCAATTAATACAAATTTTAAAATCTCTTATGCAGCTGAAAACTTAACAATGTCAAAGGAGTCAGGTATTTATGATACTGCATTTGACTTAACCTTTGATTGTGCTGAGGCTGTAAATATTTATTACACTTTAGACGGTAATACTCCAACTCCTGAAAACGGTATTAAGTACGAAGGTGCTGTAAATATTTACAACAGAAGCTTAGAAGCAAATTATTTTTCTGCAATTGATCCTGCAGTTTATGATGCTGTAAATATCTATTATGACAGAAAAATAAAGGGCTTTGTTGACAAATATGCTGCTCCTTTGGATTCTTATGTTACAAAGGCAACTGTAGTTAAAGCAGTTGCAGAGTATGCAGACGGTACATTTTCCGATGTAGTTACCAATACTTATTTTGTAGGTGATATGTCTGACTATATACCCGGAATTGCAGATTCTTGTAAAGCATCAGGTCAGAGTCTTGCTATTATGTCTATATCTGTGGATTATGATTCTTTCTATGATTATGAAACAGGTATATACGTTAGAGGAAAGAAATTTGATGATGAGTATAATGAAGATAAGAATAAATACAGAGAATTAAGAGCTTTTGATGCTAATTATAAGCAAAGAGGAAAGGAATGGGAACGCCCTTGTCATATAGATTATTTTGAAAGTGACGGAAGTACTACAGAGCTTAAATTATCTCAGGATTTTGGAATCAGAACTCAGGGTAATTATTCACGTTCTGATATACAGAAGGGCTTAAGACTATATGCAAGAAAAGATTATGGAGAGAAAAGCTTTAAATATCCTTTCTTCCCCGGCTCACTTAATGATAAGGGAGAACAGATTGAGACATATAAAAAGATAAACTTAAGAAATGGAGGTAATACTGCATTTACTACTAAGTATCCAGATCAATTCTGGCAGGGGCTTCTTCGTGATGAAAACTTTGATACACAGTATTCAAGACCATGCGTAACATTTATTAATGGTGAATACTTTGGTGTTTATGTATTTGAAGAGGATTTTGCTGATTCGCTCTTTGAGGAAAGGCACTTTGTAAATAAGGATAGTGTAATCTCATACAAGGGTGATGCTGAAAAGTATGAGATAGGTTACGCTATAGATGATGGACCTATACCTGAAGGGGAAACAGAAGATACAGATTACTATTACAGAGATTTATATACATTTTTAAATGAACATGAAAATCTCATGGATAAGAAAGATTATGATGAGTTCTGCAAATTGGTTGATCCTGATTCTATACTTGATTTCTTTGCTGCTGAAATCTGGATGGATAATAAATGGGATTTCCCTGGTAAGAACTGGATTATGTGGAAGGCAACCGAATCTGTAGAAGGTGAGGAATCTCCTTACGCTGACGGACGTTGGAGAATGGCTATCTGTGATCTTGACTTTGGAGGTTGGTCTGACACTGATGTTTATCATAATACTATAAAAGATGATAATTATAAGCCTAATGGACTTCTTGATACAGATACTACAAACCCTGGCGTGCTTTCATTTGCATATCTTATGACTAATTATGAATTCAGGACAAAGTTTAATGAAAAGCTTAATTCTCTTAGTAGTACCGAATTTGAGACTTCCAATGCACTTAACTGTTTAGATGAGATTGATGGCTCTTATTATCCTCTTATGGAGCAGTTCTTTATCAGGTATTACGGTGAAAAAGAAGGTGCTAAATCATTTAAAGCTCTTAAGGAAAAAGGTTCAGGAGTTTACAGTGCAATCGCATCATTCCTCCAAAACAGAGCAAATTATGTAAGTCCTATGATAGAGTGGAGTGATAATACTTTAGATTCTTTAGGATATGATAAGGAAACATTTGACAAAATCAATGAAAAATATAATAATAAAGAGGATGACAATAAAGAAGAAAACAATACAGACAATACTTCGAAGCCTCAGACATCTGTTACTCCTGTAGCTACACCTTCAGCCGTTGTAGCGCCTACTGTCACTATGACACCTAAAAAGACTTTTGAAGTAAATGTTACAGCTAAAAAGGGTAAAAAGAAGATTGTTATCAAGATTTCTGCAAAAGCGAAGGTAAATGTTAAGCTTTCCCGTAAGATAATCAAGAATTCTAAGAAGAAGGTTAAAAAACTTTCTAAGGATGTTGATGGTAAAATTTCTATTAAGCTTTCAAAAAAACTAAAGAAGGGAGATAAGCTTAATATTACTGTTACAGCAGATGGATATGAAGATTATATTTTATCAAAAAAGATTAAATAATATAATTTGATTATTGATTTTAAAAAATTCATGATAAGGTTACTGTCCGATTTTTGGATAGTACCTTTTCGTGCGTTAAGACTCCTATCTTTTTTGTAATAATATAATCCAAATCATCCAATTTTACCTCAGTCCGAGAAATTCCCTCCTCTAAACTAAAGTATAGTTGAGGGTGTTTACAATATAAAGATTGGAGAATATAAGGGTATGAAAAGTGATATTGAAATAGCACAGGAAGCGAATATGCAACATATAAAGGATGTTGCTGCAAAGCTTGATATAAGAGAGGATGATATTGAGTTTTACGGAAAGTATAAAGCAAAGTTATCCGATGATCTTATAAATCGTGTAAAGGATAATAAAAACGGTAAGCTTATTTTAGTTACTGCTATTAATCCAACACCTGCAGGAGAAGGAAAGACAACCACAACAGTTGGTCTCGGTCAGGCATTCTTTAAAATGGGCAAAAAATCAATAATTGCTTTAAGAGAACCATCATTAGGACCATGCTTTGGACTTAAGGGCGGTGCTTGTGGCGGAGGATACGCACAGGTTGTTCCTATGGAGGATATAAATCTTCACTTTACAGGTGATTTTCATGCCATTACAACAGCCAATAATTTAATAGCTGCAATGCTGGATAATCATATACAACAAGGGAACTTACTAGACATAGATATAAATAGGATTGTATGGAAACGCTGTGTAGACATGAATGACAGAGTCCTAAGAAACATTGTTGTAGGACTTGGAAGAAAGGCGGATGGTGTTACAAGAGAGGATCATTTTGTAATAAGCGTTGCATCCGAGATTATGGCTATTTTGTGTTTATCAGAAGATTTGGCAGATCTTAAGAAAAGGATAGCACGTACTATAGTTGCATATAATCATAAGGGTAATCCTGTAACCGTTAATGATCTTAATTGTGTCGGTGCAGTTGCTGCTGTGCTTAAGGATGCTATTAAACCTAATATGGTTCAGACTCTTGAGAATTCCCCCGTACTTATACATGGAGGTCCTTTTGCTAATATAGCTCATGGCTGTAATTCCGTTAGAGCTACATCTCTTGGATTAAAGCTTGCAGATTACTGTATTACTGAAGCAGGCTTTGGTGCTGATTTAGGTGCTGAAAAGTTTTTTGATATAAAGTGTAGAACAGCAGGTTTAAAGCCTGATGCTGTTGTTTTAGTTGCTACTATAAGAGCATTGAAGTATAACGGTGGAGTAGATAAGAAAAATCTCTCCGAAGAAAACATGGAAGCTTTAAAGAAGGGTATAGTAAATCTTGAAAAGCACATTGAAAACATCGCTATGTATAACGTTCCTTGCGTAGTAACCATTAACAGGTTTGTAACAGACACAGATGCAGAGCTTAATTTTGTTAAGAAATTCTGTGAAGAAAGAGGTTGCGAATTTGCCTTATCCGAAGTATGGGAAAAGGGCGGAGAAGGCGGTATGGAACTAGCTTCTAAGGTTTTAGATACATTAGAAAACAAAGAAAGCAACTTCAAACCTATATATGATGATAATATATCTATAAAAGAAAAAATAGAAACAATAGCTGTAAAGATATATGGTGCTTCGAGTGTTTCATATACTAAGGAAGCATCAAATGAGATTAAGCATCTCGAAGATATCGGATTTTCATCACTTCCGGTATGTATGGCGAAGACACAATATTCACTCTCGGATGATCCACTCCTTTTAGGAAGACCTGAAAACTTTGAGATGAATATAAGAGATGTCTATATCTCTGCAGGTGCCGGTTTTATAGTTGTTCTGACAGGTAACATAATGACAATGCCTGGATTACCGGTTCATCCGGCGGCAGAGGGTATTGATGTAAATGAAGAAGGTCTTATAACAGGTCTTTTCTAAATATTATTATTTTAAGGAGGACATAAAAAATGTTAAAATCAGATGCTTATAAGTATGTCGGTATAGCGCAGGAGGAGTTAGATCTTTTCGAAAGCCAATATCCTGTTCCGGAAGGAATGCTTTATAATTCTTATATTTTATTTGATGAAAAAACTGTTATTTTCGATACTGTTGATGGAAAGGTAACAGATGAGTGGTTAACTAGGGTAAAGGAAACACTTGGTGATAAAAAGCCTGATTATCTTATTATACATCACTTAGAGCCGGATCACTCAGCAGGAATTTTAGAACTTCATAAATTATATCCTGAGATGAAGCTTATTGGAAATCCTATGACTTTTAAGCTTTTACCTCAGTTTTTTGAAGATGATCTTTCAGCGCTTTACATAACAGTAAAGGATAAAGAAGAACTTAACTTTGGAGAACATACTTTAACTTTTTATACAGCACCTATGGTTCACTGGCCTGAAGTTATGATGTCATACGACTCAAAGGAAAAGATTTTCTTTGCTGCAGATGGATTTGGAAAGTTCGGTGTTGATCAAACTACTTATGATTGGGCCTGTGAAGCAAGAAGATATTACTTTAATATCGTTGGAAAGTACGGTAGTCAGGTTCAAAATCTTCTTAAAAAGATTTCAGATCTTGATATTCAAACTATAGTTTCACTTCACGGACCTGTTCTTGATGAAAATCTGGGATACTATGTAGGACTTTATGATACATGGAGTTCATATAAGCCTGAAGATAAGGGTGTTTTGGTTGCTTATGCATCCATTCATGGTAATACAGGAAAGGCTGCAGAGTTTTTCGCTAAGAAGCTAGAGGAGCTTGGTGAGGAAAATGTAGTTTTAACCGAAATCTCCCGTTCTGATATAGCTGAAGTAATAGAAGATGCATTTAGATATGACAGAATGGTACTTATGGCAAGCTCATATGATGCAGGTGTATTCCCTCCTATGGAGAGCTTTCTTGCTCATCTAAAGTCCAAAAACTATTGTAAGAGAAAGGTTGCTATCGTAGAAAACGGAACATGGGCTCCATCAGCTGCTAAGACTATGAAAGCTATGCTTGAGCCGCTTAAGGAAGTGGAGATAATAGGAGATACCGTAACTATAAAAACAACCATGAGTAAGCAAAATGAAGAAGAGCTTATAAATCTTGCAAAGGTTGTAAAAGAAGCTTGATTAGATTATTATGAGATATGTATTTAAAAGGGACAAGGCTGTAAAAGGTCTTGTCTTTTTTATTGATTATGATAATGATCATAAAAGAAAAAAAATTAGCACTCACCACTTGACAGTGCTAACAAAAAGTGATATATTTCAAATTGATAATAAAAAACTCATTATAAAGCATTTTACAAAAGCTTTAGGAAAGGAGCAGCTTATGAATATTTCAAAATTTACTTTAAAATCGCAGGAAGTAGTGCAGGGCTTAGAAAAAACAGCTATGGATTTTGGTCAGAAGACAATTACGCAGTTACATTTACTGCATACCATGTTACATGTATCTGACAGTCTGATTAGTACACTTATTGAAAAAATGGGTATTGATACCGATATATTTAATACTCAGGTTGAGGCTGCTTTAAATAAGCTTCCAAAGGTCTCCGGCGGAGAGATAAGGATTGATAATAATCTTAATGAAACTCTTATCTATGCTGAAGATGAAGCTAAAAAGATGGGAGATGAGTATGTATCGGTAGAACATTTATTTTTAAGTATGCTTACATATGCCGATAAAGATATAAAAGCTATAATGAGTATGGCTATGATTAACAGAGAACGATTTTTGGAAGCGCTATCTTCTGTAAGAGGAAATCAAAGGGTTACATCCGATAACCCTGAGAGCACCTACGATACGCTTGAAAAATATGGTTTTGACCTGGTTAAAAGAGCTAAAGAAGGTAAACTCGATCCTGTTATTGGTAGAGATGCAGAGATTAGAAATATTATACGAATATTAAGCCGTAAGACTAAAAATAATCCGGTGCTTATAGGTGAACCGGGTGTAGGTAAAACAGCAGTTGTTGAAGGACTTGCTCAAAGAATAATAAGAAATGATGTTCCGGATGCACTGAAAGATAAAAGAATCTTTTCTTTGGATATGGGTTCATTAATAGCCGGCGCTAAGTACAGAGGAGAGTTCGAAGAACGATTAAAAGCTGTATTAAACGAAATTAAGAATTCCGATGGTGAGATAATCCTCTTTGTAGATGAGCTTCATACCATAGTGGGCGCCGGTAAAACTGAAGGAGCAATGGATGCCGGAAATCTCTTAAAGCCTATGCTGGCAAGAGGTGAATTACATTGTATAGGTGCTACAACTCTCGATGAATACAGAAAGTATATTGAAAAGGATGCAGCACTTGAAAGAAGGTTTCAGCCTGTTATGGTTTCAGAACCAGGTGTAGAAGATACTATTTCTATATTAAGAGGGATAAAGGATAGATACGAAGTTTTTCATGGTGTAAAGATTACTGATTCAGCTTTAGTATGTGCTGCAACTTTATCTGACAGATATATAAGTGACAGATTCTTGCCTGATAAAGCCATAGACCTTGTAGATGAAGCTTGTGCCATGATTAAGACAGAGCTTGATACCATGCCTCAGGAGCTGGATGAATTGCAGAGAGATATCTTGCAGCTTGAAATCGAGGAAGCAGCACTTAAGAAAGAAAGCGATGATTTATCGAAGGAAAGGCTTATAAATCTACAGAAGGAGCTTGCTGATAAGAAGGAGAGCTTTAAAGAATCTAAATTGAAGTGGGAAAATGAGAAGAATGAAGTAGATAATATCAATAAATTAAAAGAAGAAAAGGATAGTATATTACTACAGATTGAAAACGCAAAGTCTTCTTATGATCTTGAAAAGCTTGCTAAACTTCAGTATGGAGACCTACCGGCTATAAATAAAAAACTTGAAGAAGCTGAGCAGAATGTGAAAGAGAAAAGTCTTATAAGTGAAAAGGTTACTGAGGATGAAATAGCTGAAATCATATCAAGATGGACTCATATACCGGTAGCTAAGCTAACGGAAGGCGAAAAAGAAAAGGCTCTGCATCTACAGGATGCTCTTCATAAGAGAGTAATAGGTCAGGAAGAAGCTGTTGACTTAGTTTCAGATGCAATTTTAAGATCAAAAGCAGGTATTAATGACCCCAACAGACCTATAGGCTCATTTCTCTTTATGGGACCTACAGGAGTTGGAAAAACCGAGCTTGCTAAATCTTTGGCAGAAAATCTCTTTGATGATGAAAAGAATATGATTCGTATAGATATGAGCGAATATATGGAGAAATTCTCAGTGGCAAGACTGATAGGAGCTCCTCCGGGATATGTTGGATACGAGGAAGGCGGTCAGTTAACCGAAGCCGTGAGAAGGCATCCCTATAGCGTTATACTCTTTGATGAGATTGAGAAGGCGCATCCGGATGTATTTAACATACTTTTACAGGTGTTAGATGATGGTCGAATAACCGATTCTCTTGGAAAAACCGTTGATTTTAAGAATACAATTATAATAATGACTTCAAACATAGGAGCTGATTATCTTTTAAACGGAATAGATGAGAATGGAAATATATCGGAAAATGTTGAAGAAAGATGTAAGAATGAATTAAAAAATCATTTCAGACCTGAGTTTCTTAACAGATTAGATGAGATAATATGTTTTAAACCGCTTACAAAAGATAATATCCGCTCTATAATTAACCTTCTTATTAATTCACTAAATGCTCAGTTAATGGATAAAAGGCTCAGCGTTAAGTTAACCAATAAGGCATATGAACATATTACAGATTCAGCCTATGATCCTCAGTTTGGAGCTCGTCCTTTGAAGAGGTATATACAAAAGAATATTGAGACTCTTATAGCAAAGAATATACTTGAAGGCAAATACAGTCTTGATTGTGAAATAACTATAGATGTAGATGAAAATGGCAGATTTTATGCTTGAAAATATGTTCTATCTGACTTATAATTTAAGCGTTGCCTTTACAGGGTGACGCTTATTTTTATCAGCTTTGAAAGGATTTAAATCATGGAAAACAGAAGTGTAAACCAATTAAGAAGAATGTATCTTGAGTTTTTTGAGAGCAAGGATCATTTGAAGATGGATAGTTTTTCACTTGTTCCTCATAATGATAACAGCCTTCTTCTTATTAATGCCGGAATGGCACCATTAAAGCCATATTTTACAGGTCAGGAGATACCGCCTCGTAAGAGAGTAACCACTTGTCAGAAGTGTGTTCGTACCGGCGATATAGATAACGTAGGTAAGACTGCAAGACACCTTACCTTCTTTGAGATGCTTGGAAATTTCTCATTTGGTGATTACTTTAAAAGAGAAGCAATTAACTGGTCATGGGAATTTTTAACACAAACCCTTGGTATGGATCCTGAAAGGCTTTATCCATCAGTATACGGAGAGGATGATGAAGCCTTCGATATATGGAATAAGGAAATAGGTATTGATGCAGATCGTATAACTCGTTTTTATCGTGATGAAAATGGTGATTGCGATAACTTCTGGGAGCATGGTGCAGGTCCTTGTGGTCCTTGTTCAGAGATTTATTATGACAGAGGTGTAAAGTACGGTTGCGGAAAGCCTGATTGTAAGGTTGGTTGTGAATGTGACCGCTTTATGGAAGTATGGAACAATGTATTTACACAGTTTGAAGGTGATGGAAAAGGAAATTATACAGAGCTTGAGAATAAGAATATCGACACTGGTATGGGATTAGAGCGTCTTGCTGTAGTTGTTCAGGATGTTGATTCTGTATTTGATATTGATACCATGAAGGCTATACGTGATTGTATATGCGATATATCAGGTAAAAAATATGCTGAAAATGAAGCAGATGATGTATCTATCCGCGTAATAACAGACCATATGCGATCCGCTACTTTTATGATTTCCGACGGAATCATGCCATCTAATGAAGGAAGAGGATATGTATTAAGAAGACTTATAAGAAGAGCCGCTTCTCATGGTCGTAAGCTTGGTATAGAAGGTAAATTCTTATATAAAGTTGCTAAAACCGTTATAGATGAGCAGAAAGACGGTTATCCTGAATTAGGCGAAAGAGAAGAATTTATACTTAAGGTACTGACTCAAGAGGAAGAAAAGTTTGCCAAGACTATAGATACAGGCTTAAGATTATTAAATGATTTAAAGGATAACTTAATGAAAGAAGGAAAGAGTGAGCTTTCCGGAGAAGATGTATTTAAGTTATATGATACATACGGATTCCCAAGTGACCTTACTATGGAAATCTTAGCAGAGGATAATATCACAATAGATGAAGAAGGATTTAAAGCTGCCATGAATGAGCAAAAAGAACGTGCTCGTTCTAAGCGTAAGGTTTCTAACTACATGGGTGCTGATGAAACAGTATATCAGCAGATCAGTACAGATATAACAAGTGAATTTGATGGTTATGATAAACTTGAGTGTGATGGAACAATTGTTTCACTTACTACAGATACAGAAATAGTTGAAGCACTGTCTGAAGGTGAAGAAGGAACTATTATTACCGATGTTACACCATTTTATGCTACCATGGGTGGACAGCAGTTTGATATTGGATATATAACTACTCAGGATACAAAGTTTGAAGTTCAAAATGTAATTACACTTCCCGGTTCAAAGATAGGGCATATCGGAAAGGTAATTAGCGGTGTATTTAGAAATCAGGATAAAGTTCATATGAGTGTAGATGAGGCTAACAGACGTGCAACTGCATGTAATCACAGTGCTACACATATTCTTCAGCAGGCATTAAGAGACACACTTGGTTCTCATGTAGCTCAGGCCGGCTCTTACGTTGATGCTAACAGATTAAGATTTGATTTTTCTCATTTTCAGAATATGACCTTAGAGGAAATTGAAAAGGTTGAAAGAATAGTAAACAGTAAGATTGCAGAAGCACTACCTGTTAATACATCCGTTATGACACTTGATGAAGCTAGAAAAACCGGAGCTATGGCTCTTTTTGGCGAAAAGTATGGAGAAAGTGTAAGAGTTGTAAAAATCGGAGATTACTCTACTGAGCTTTGCGGTGGTACTCACGTGTCCGATACATCAACTATATCTTATTTTAAAATTATCTCTGAAAAAGGTATATCAGCCGGTGTAAGACGTATAGAAGCGCTTACAGGTGTTGGACTTATTAATTATTATAATGAACATATGTCACTTTTAGCAGATGCAGCTAAAGCAGCTAAGACACAGACAGATTCACTTGTTAGTAGAATCGAGGCTATGAATGCTGAAATTAAAGCACTTTCATCTGAAAATGAAAAGCTTAAGGCAAAGTTAGCCAACAACTCTGCAGGTGATATTAATGAAAAAGCAATTGATATAAATGGAATTAAGTTTTTAGCTATGAGTGTTCCTGATATGGATATGAATGAGCTTAGAAATTTAGGTGACAGCACAAAAGAAAAGCTTGGTGATTCATTTGTAGTACTTATGTCTGCAAAAGATGGTAAAGTAAGTATTGTTTCCATGGCTACGGATGCAGCACTTAAGAAAAAAGCTCATGCAGGAAATCTTATAAAGCAGATTGCGTCTTTAGTTGGCGGAGGCGGCGGAGGACGTCCTAACATGGCTCAGGCCGGTGGTAAAGATCCTTCAGGAATAGAAAAGGCACTTGAAGCTGCAGTAGAAAAAGCTAAAGAAATGTTAGCTTAATCCTGTTAATATACAAGGAGAAAGATATATGGCAAAAGAATTTAAATTGTCAAGAGTTCAGAAAAAAATAATGGAGTTTATCAGAGATGAAATCGTGAATAATAATTATTCACCTTCAATAAGAGAAATAGCTGAGGCTGTTGGTTTAAAATCAACATCCTCGGTTCATGCTCATCTGGTAACATTGGAAAAACAGGGATATATAAAGAAGGATTCAGCAAGATCCAGAACTATAGTTATAACAAATGAAGATTATATGGTTCCGGTTAAAAATGTTGTAAATATTCCTATTATTGGCTCTGTTGCTGCAGGCCAGCCTATCTATGCTGAACAAAATATAGAAGGGTACTTTCCTATGGCAGCTGATGATATGCCATCAGGAAATATATTTATGCTACGAGTTAAGGGCGACAGCATGATAAATGTTGGTATTTTTGATGGTGATCTGATAACAGTAAGAAGTCAGGACACCGTTAATAACGGAGAGATTGCAGTTGTTCTTGTTGACGATTCTGCTACTGTTAAAACATATTATAAAGAAGCAGATCATATAAGATTACAACCTGAGAACGACTCAATGGATCCGATAATTGTAAATGATTGTGTTGTGCTTGGTAAAATTGCAGGACTTTACAGAAATTATGTATAATAAAAAAGTATCATATGTTTTAATTAAAAAAGCATATGATACTTTATTATTTTATTTATTTATCACGTAGTTTAACAGCATTTGCCGCATTACGCTTCTTATCATCATCGAGAGCCGCATAGTAACGTCTGGTGGTATTTACATCGTTATGACCCAGCACCTCAGCAACAAGGTAAATATCTTCAGTAGAGCGATATAGATTGGTTCCGTATGTACTTCTTAGCTTATGAGGAGTAATATGCTTAAACGTAGTAATCTGTGAAGCGTATTCTTTGACAAGGTTTTCTATAGCCTGAACTGTCATTCTTCTTTTCTGAATAGAGAAAAATAAGGCGTTTTCATGACCGGGGCGAGGGGTTATAAGAGCTCTTTGCTTATTAATATAGTCTGCCAGAGCATTTCTTACCTCGTCACCAAAGTAAATGTATTCTTCCTTACCTCCCTTACGGATGATACGGATTCTGTCTTCTTTAAAATCAATATCATTGATATCTAAGCCCACACACTCTGAAACTCGAATACCTGTTCCCAGTAGGAGAGTGAAGATAGCAATATTACGGTATTTATTCTTTTCATAATATGTCTTCTTAATACCGGTAAGATTATCTCCACCATGCTCAACTAAGTCTAAAAGCTCTGAAACCTCTTCTGAATCGAGTCTTACAATTTCTTTTTTATGAAGCTTTGGCATATCTACAACAACGGTTGGATTATTTTTAATATAATTTCTTTTTTGATAATATAGGTAAAAACTTCTAAGTGAAGCAAGTTTTCTGTGAATACCTCGTTCGTCATTTGTGAATTCTTCACCATTATAAGTATAATACTTTAACCAGTTAAGATATTCTTCAATATCAACCGGCAAAAGATTATCCAAATCATCCAAAGTAATTGCTGATAAACGTTTCTGTTTGAATTCAGGATTAGCATCAAGTAAATATCTGAAAAACAAACGTATATCATATGCATAAGCAAGTCTTGTACGTGTTGTGGTTGTATTTTCTATACCACGAAAATAATCAGATGCAAATGCAGGAAAATCATTTTTAAGAAGAACTCTGAGCTTAGCGATATTTTGCATATCATTTTGTCTTTTATAATTATTATTATTAGCAGTAGGCATAAATTAACTCCAATTATTATTATTATTATATTAGATTATAGGAACAAAAACGGCGAAATACAAGTATTTCCGGCATATTATATCATATCAGGTTCTTTACGTCAACTCTTTTTGAAAAACTGGAGTTTATCCAAGAGATGTATATAGATACATATACTCTTATATCATTTTCACATCATATAATAGTCTACAATCTTTTTCATTTCGAGTAAATCTGCATTGGTGAGATTTTGTTTAGAGATAAAATCAGAAATAAACGTTTTGAGCTTTCCATCATATAATTGATTAATAAGTGCATCTGTTTCTATTTGACGCACTTCTTCTTTAGAAATCATTGGTATACATATAAATCCGGGATCCTTACGCTTTATGGCACCTTTATCGGTAAGACGTTTAATAACTGTATATGTTGTATTTTTTTTCCACCCTGTATACTCATATAAGACATTTGCTATATCCTTAGCAGTTAATTCACCATTAGCCCATAGTAACTCCATTACATTCAGTTCACCTGTATGTATTCTAATTGGCTCTTTTGATGATTGGTTAACCATATTAATCATATTTACCTCCGCGCAAAAACACGTAGTTACTTATTTAGTCTTTAATACATTTAATAATTTAATGTAATACTCCGGTAAAGGAGCGCAAAACTCCATATATTGTCCGGTTCTCGGATGATTAAAGCCTAAAATCTTAGCATGTAAGGCCTGTCCCTGTAAATTGAAATTTAAACTTTGTTTAGACGGACCGTATATCGTATCACCCAGTACCGGATGACCAATAGATGCAAGACTTACCCTTATCTGATGTGTACGTCCTGTTTCTAATGTGCAATCCAGCCTTGTATATCGATTATTAAGATTATCAGTTACATGATAATGAGTTACTGCTCTCCTTCCGTCTTTTACGCCTACAGCCATTTTCTTTCGATCATTTTTTGAGCGACCAATGGTAGTTTCTATGGTTCCGACTAAGTCTTTAACCTTACCATAAACTATTGTATCATATACTCTTGTTATGGAGTGTACCTTTAATTGCTCGGCAAGATTTATATGTGAATAGTCATTTTTGCATACCACCAAGGCTCCTGTTGTATCTTTATCAATTCTGTGGACTATACCGGGGCGTATCTGCCCATTAATACCTGATAGTGAGTCTTTACAATGATAAAGCAAAGCATTTACAAGTGTTCCCTCATAATGTCCCGGAGCCGGATGTACAACCATATCTTTTGGCTTATTGATAACTATTATATCATCATCCTCATAAAGTATATCTAAATGAATATCCTGAGGTAGAATCTCTGTTTCTATCAGAGGAGAAATATTTATTTCTAATGAATCATTTGACTTTAATTTATATCCTGCTTTAAGTCCTTTAGAGTGAACTATATTATTTAAGATAACTTCACCGTTTTCAATCATCTTCTGTATATGTGATCTGGAATAATCAGGATACTTAAGATTAAGAAATAGATCAAGACGTTTTCCTTTGTCTTCATCACTTATAATATAAATATCACTCATGCTTTTTTATATCTTCTTTCTTATTATTGATAAACTTCTTTTTTAATATTATAAAAAGCTCATTCAAATCATTTTCACCGGATAAAAACAAGACATATATCATCAGTAAAAAGCAGCCTACACAAACATATATATCTGCAAGATTAAATATCGGAAAGTTTATCAACTTAAAATATAAAAAGTCTCTAACATATGATAAGGTGAATCTGTCTATAAGATTACCTAAGGCTCCGGATATTAAGAGGATTGATGATATTAAAAGCAAGTAATACTTTTTTAAGGTCGGAATCAAGATGATAAGAAATAAAAAAAATACAATAAATAGAGCTGTCAAAATACAAAAAAACAATCGCTTGTTTTGAAGTATACCAAATGCAGCTCCGTAATTAGTTAGATATTTTATTGTAAAGGCATTTCCTATTACCTTTATCTCTCTTCCGTCACTTAAATTATTCATAACCCAAATCTTGGTAACCTGATCACAGGTTACCAAGAGAATAAACATAATAAATAAAGAGAGTTTAAAAATAATGTTTTTAAAATCTGATTTAACTTTCATACTTACTTAAATTTATGCTTTTGTAAAGGTGAATGGACTGTCTGATGAACCAAGATCATCATTATCAAAGCTTGGAGCATTAGCGAATGCATCATAAGAATCTGAATTCTCTTCTTCAGCTTCTGTAGCACCGGCTACTACATCATCATCTTTAGTTTCTTCCTTTACTTCTTCTTCAGCCTTTGGCTCTTCAACAACAGGAGAAACAGCTTCACTATCATCGATTGTGATACCTGAAGCACTTCTCTCAACATCAAAATTAAGTCCGGATGAGTTAAGTCCTTCTGAATCAAGATCTGACTGATCATCAAAAGCATTTAATCTATCTTTTAGTGTAGGAAGGTCAGAATTTTTATTGATAAGTTCCTCTGCTGCACTAAGTGAAGCTGCAAGATCAGGAACCTCTACATCCATCTTACCGGACTCAATTGCATCAAGCTCATCCTGAAGAAGCTTCTTAAGATTTTCTTTATATGTCTTCTCCATCTCCTTAAGCTTATCTATCTGAGCACTGATTTCCTTTAATTCTTCAGTCTTATCACTAAGCATAGAATCTGACTTTGCTTTTGCATCTGCAAGTATAGTATCAGCCTCGCTCTTAGCATCGCTTATCACCTTATCAGCTTCTTCTTTAGCTTCAGCCTTTGCTTTATCAGATTCCTCTGTTGCAGAAGCAAGCTTCTCTTCTGCTTCTTTATTCATCTTCTCTGCTTCAGCCTTTAAGTTATCAGCTTCTTCCTTAGCAGCTGCAATAATTGATTCCTTTTCAGCAGTAGCATCAGCTGTAGCTGCATCAATCTGCTCCTGAACCTTTGCATTGATATTATCAGCATCTGCATTGGCTGCATCAAGCTTTTCTTTAGCTTCTGCTTCAGCAGATGCTAAAATCTTATCAGCCTCTTCCTGAGCTGCATTAATCTTCTCTTCAGCAGATGCCTCAGCAGAAATAAGTGCCTTCTGAAGACTGGATTCCATCTTTTTATAATACTGAATCCCTGTACTAAGTTCAGCAACCTTATTCTTTAAGTCTGCATTTTCCTTTGTGGCAGTTTCAAAGTCGTTACTTACTTCATCAAGAAATGAATCTACTTCGCCCTTATCATAACGACCCATGGAAATTTTAAATGTGTGGTTTTTTACATCAACTGGTGTAAGCATAAAAATTACCCTCCTCATTAATAGATTTTATAAATACCGACTTCTAAGTCGGATTTGCTACATAAACCATAATAATTTTTGTATGTAATCAAATATATATTGATTACCAGTTATTTCCCCTACTTCTATCATTAAATCCCAATGAAGAAGCTTCATAATCATTAACAAGATCTCCGGTTATATCAATATTACCGGGTGCATATAAAACAACAAAAAGTGATGCTTTACAATATGTTCCCTGCAGAGAATAAAGACATCCGGTCATCATATCCATTATACGTTGTCTTTCGTCCTCCATAATACCTTCATAATTAACAAGAACAGGCTTACCGTCCATAAGGACATCCATTATCTTTCCTGCATCGTCAGTATTCTTAGGTCTTTGAGTCATAATCTCATATTCTACGTTTTGTCCGTTATTTGAGTGAAGCTCAATAACCTTACCATTATTATTTCTTTTAATTATAGGTCTCTTACTTCTTGCGGAACTGCTACTACTGCTACTGTAAGAGTTTGAGCTTCTGGATGATTTTCTGGAGTATGATCTCTCCGGCTCAGGTTCATCATCATAATCATCATCAGGATAATCTAAATCAGCATCATCTCCGTAAATATCATCTTCATCATCATAATTTAAATCATCTTTTGAGCCAAACAGCTTACTTGTAATCTTTTCATAGAGGTCAGCCATGAATCTAAACACCTTTCTTTCCTAAAATACTAATATCACTCAAATTATATCAAGTGATATTATAGTTTCTTTCTCCAAAAATACCGGTTCCTATTCTTACATATGTCGCACCTTCTTCTATAGCAACCATGTAATCATTAGTCATACCCATCGAAAGAACACTCATGCTTATATTATCAATGTTTTTACCCTTAATGTCAACAAGCAATTGATGTAATTTTTCAAAATATTCACGATTTTCTTCAGGATTTGATGTAAATGGTGCGATTGTCATAAGACCTTTTACATTTATATTAGGTAAATCGGATATTTTTTTTATTAGATCAATTACTTCAAGTGTATCTAATCCGAACTTTGTTTCCTCTCCCGCTACATTTACCTCTACTAAAATATCGGAAACAACATCCTTTTTAACACTTTCCTTACTGACAGCTTCTGCCAGATGATAGGTATCTATGGAGTGGATAAGATAAGCCTTTCCAACTACATACTTAACTTTGTTTGTTTGAAGATGCCCTATGAAATGCCATCTTATGTCCTTAGGAAGCTTATCATACTTACTTTTTAATTCTTGAGCTTTGTTCTCCCCAAAATCTCTTATGCCGCAATTATAAGCAATTTCAATATCTGAAACAGGTTTTGTTTTACTTACAGCAATTAGGGTTACATCTTCTCTATCTCTGTTACTGCTTTGACAAGCTTTAATTATGTTATCTTCAACCTTTGATAGATTACTTTTTATATCTGTACTCATTTTAAATCAAATCTCCTTCTTTCATGTTAGTAGCATTTAATATTATATGATCATATAAGGAAAGTCCGTATGAATTGTTCGAAGCGACTATTACATATTCCGGATTTTTATAAATTATATCTATCATATTAAAGCGACAATAACCATAATTACAATTAAGTACACCACTAACCTTTTTTGTGTTATTTAGTACATATCGGGTACTTGTATCAGAGCTTTTTTCTTCTCCGGGTTTAACTATGGTTAAGCCTTCTGTTAGGTTCCTGCCTGAAAACAGTATTTCATCATTTTCAATCTTATAAACCTCTATTGTAACATTAGTAGATTCATGAGTTTTTCCTTTAGAATCAGTCATATTTAGTGCTGTTACATATCTTCTTCCGTATTCATCGGTTCCGGCAAAATCCGAAGGAGCTATAAATACCTTCTTTGATGTTATAGAAGAAACAGGTACCTTAAGACCTTCTGCATTATTGAGATTAATCTGTATATCTATATATCTGCTGTTTACATATTGTATCATGTAATTATTTAATACAAAGGAACAATAATATTTATCTGCTATCATAAAGGTTTTTGTACTTTCAGGTCTTGCATTGATTCCTTCATTTTTAAGATAAATAGATACATTTTCTTCTGCATTTATCTCATCATACTGCTCTTTACTGACAGGAACTACTATGGTCCATCTATCGTTTTTTATAACCTTATAGACCGGTGAACCAGCTTCTACAAAAGAATCTTTGCGCATTTGTTCCCAGGAGTCAGTCATGAATTTAAAATCATCTTCCGTAAGATCGCTTACTTTAAGATTTTCTCTACCATCTGTCAAATAAGATATAATACCGGTATTATGGCTTCTTACAATATTAAATGAAGAAGAGGATTTATTCTTCCTGATAAGCTTATTTAGTTTGTTGGATGCAGCATTGAGAGAAAGCTGTTCAGCAGTATTGTTAAGCTTATATTTAAAATCATAAACTGTACTGTAATCAGAAGGTTTATATGCATCATTGTATGAGCTTATAATATACCTAATATCACCTACTTCATTACTGTTTAGTTTAGTGTCACTTATTTTCTCGTTGATTTGTTCATAGACATTACCGTCACTGTCTACGCTGTATATATAAGAATCCACGCCAATCTTCTGCCCTTCACCAATAAAGTAACTTAAGTAGCCGGATTCTTCACTGGTATAAATCTTTTCGTTACGTAAGATAATCCCTCTTAAAGTGTCGTTATCAGTAACCTCTTTTTTAACCACTTCATATATGGAAACGCTTGTTTGTAGTCTGTCCCTTACAAAAAGTATTATTATATAAAGCGATATAAGAAACAAAAGACCTCCAAATATCATGTTTCTTGCTTTAAAAGGCTTCTTTAAGGGGACTATTTTATTATTTTTATTATCACGATTAAACATTATCGACCTTTTCACCCCTAATATATGATAATAATATATTCATCTGTGAATATAAATCATATGAACTTGATGCTTTAAAAACTATTGAAATATAATCATTTTCATCATTATCCCTGCTATATAATGCAAGACAGCTACCTGCATCCGAAGTAGTTCCGGTTTTGCCGCCTACAACATGAACTCCTCCCGGTGGTTGCAGTGAGCCTGATACATAGCTGTTTGTTGTTGTAACAGTCATCTCATGAGCCTCCTTACCCTTGTCTTTATATGGTAAAACATAGGAAGGGGTACTTATAATCTTTTGAAAAAGATCATACTGTATAGCCTGTCTGAATATAAGATACATATCATATGCAGTTGTATAATGATCAGGATCATGAAGTCCGTTGGAATTAACAAAATGAGTATCTGCACAACCAAGCTCTCTTGCTTTGTTGTTCATCATATCAGAAAATCCTTCTATAGATCCGCCTACATGTTCAGCCAAAGCATATGCAGCATCATTACCTGAAAAGATTAAAAGACAATATAAAAGATTCTTAACTGACACTTTGTCACCCTCATCAAATCCACAAAGAACTGCACCGGGCTCTGTTATATTGGCAGCTTCATGACTGAATTTAACTCTTTCTTTCATATCGCAGTTTTCAAGTACAAGAAGCGCAGTCATAACCTTTGTAACACTGGCAGGATATATACGTTTATACATATCCTTTTGATAAAGTATATTTTCGCCGGTTTCATCCACTATAAGAGCAGATCCGGCGGTTATACTTTCATCGTTAGGAATAGATGATATATCATTACCAAGACTTACTCCTGATGATATAAATTCAGGTGAACTGATATAATTATTACCGCCTGTGTTAGTGGAATATTCAATTTTAGCCTTTGAATCAAATAATCTTTCATCTGCTTTTATGCCACAACCGGTAAAAAGTAAACCAACTGATAAACAAAGACATAGAATACATTTTTTGTTACGTTTCATTTAAATTTTTATCCCTCATAATATTTCTTTAAAATCCTAATTTTTCTTTATCAACTAATAATAGTAGGATTAGTCTTATCTACAGCATTACGCCACTCCAAATCGCCTCTTTCCAAAGCCTTTATGAGCAGTTCTGCCGTTGCTATATTAGTTGCAAAAGGTATGTTATATGTATCGCAAAGATGTAATACATTGAAGATATCAGGTTCATTTGGCTTTGTGGAAGTAGGATCCCTCAAAAAAATCACCATATCTATCATACCCTGTTCAATTTGTATTGCAAGCTGCTTTTCGCCGCCTACATGTCCAGCGAGGTACTTATGAACCGTAAGATTCGTTACCTCTTCTATCAACCGTCCGGTGGTTCCTGTTGCATAAATCTCATGTTTGCTGAGAATTCCCCGATATGCAATAGCAAAGTTTTGCATAAGAACCTTTTTTCCGGCATTTGCTATAAGCCCAATATTCATAATTAAACCCCCATAATCTTTTACAAAGATAATATATTATATCACATTTGCCGTTTTTTTTGCAATAAAAACTATAAGCAAAGTAAAGTTTTCAGACGATTTTTTCGGGGTCATATTCTTCAAGATTCCCGGCCTTAAGTCGCAGTCCGCCCTTACTTGTTTTAGAAGGCTGTATACTTATGTTTATAAGTAATCCAACCGAAATCATGGCAGATAACATAGAACTCAATCCACTGCTTAAGAAAGGTAGAGGAAGACCTGTGTTCGGAAACAGAAATGTAGCAACTGCAATATTGGTAAACATCTGAAACATAAACATAGCTCCGATTCCCATAGCTATAACCTTACCCTGAAAATCTCTTGCGTTTTGTGCTATACGTATACATCTTAATATAACTATTGCATATAGTATTAATATAATTATACAGCCTATGAACCCAAACTCTTCCCCGATTACGCTCCATATGAAGTCACTTTCTCGAACTGATACATTGTCATAGACTCTTCCGGTGTTTTCTACGGTTTCATTAAGAAATTTTCCCGAAAGCTCTCCTGATGCAATAGCACTTACCGAAAGATTGGACTGATAGTTTAAATTATCAGCATACTCAGGAATTTTATTAAGCCATGCTATCACACGCCTGAATTGATAGACATCCCAAAGCTTTTTATAGAATATAGAGTCTTCTTTTGTTATATACCAGAAAACAGCACTTATGATTGGAATAGGTATTCCCCAAAATATACCTATGGTTTTATAAGGTATCCCGGATATAAACAAAAGCACCATAGTCGTGAAAATGATTACAAGACTAGATGAAAGGTCAGGCTGTGAAAGTACCGCAATAAACGGAATAGTCATACATCCAACTATTATCCAGAAGGTAGATAGTTGTGTTATTTTTCTCTCATACCTGACTAAAAGCCATCCCATAAAGATAATAAAAACAATCTTTAAAAGCTCAGTAGGCTGAAATACTATTGATCCAAACTTCAACCATCTTTTAGCATCAGTGTTATAATCGTATCCAAGCGGACTCTTAGTTAAAATAGTAAGAATTATACATAATATATAATAGTATGGCGCAAACTGACATATAAAATGATAGTCTATAAGGGTTAGAGCGATGATTACAACAACGCCCATAATAATACCCTTAAACTGACTTCGCATGTAATAATCTCCCATGCTGTTACCGTTTATATACATATTTGTGCCGGCGAGCTTCACAGTATAAGCACCGATAAAGCATATAATAAATACAATTATAAGAAGAATAAAATCCAGATTCTTCCAATCGTAACTTAATATCTTTTTTTTCATAATGATCTCCAATCATTAGTAGGAGTAGCTTATCCAAACTTAAGCTGTATTAATCGGTTGCAGTAGTTGATGATGCTCTCTCCTTAACCTTTCCTGATACCTTCTTCTTACCAAAGTAAGCTTTATATACATCACTTGCAAGGTAAGCAGCATTTGCAGATGTATGACCGTTAGGTATTACACATACTACACTTATATCAGGATCACTGAATGGTGCATAGGATACAAACAGAGCATGGTTAGCATGAAATTCTGTCTGCTGAGCGGTTCCGGTTTTTCCTGCCACCTTTTCTTTAAGACCATCAAAATATCCTTTTATGGAACTGTTTGAGCTGTTAACAACCATATACATTCCCTGATGAACATTATCCCATGTTATCTGAGATATATCAATTTCGTTTTTAAGCTTCGGAGGATCCTCAAATAATACTTTACCCTTCTGATTAACAATCTTATCTATGATGGAAAGATCAAAACACTTTCCGCTATTAGCTACAGCTGTTACATATCTTGCAAGCTGTATAGGTGCAAATGCGTGAGTACCCTGTCCAATCGCACTTCTTACAGCATCGCTATTGGAAAACTGAGGATCGGATTCTAATAGCTGAACACCTGATTTACTTGTAAGACCGAAGAGTTTACCGTATTTTTTAAGTTTGGAAAGACCAACATCGTTCTTAACATCTCCGTTCGAATCAGTTCCGCTTAATCTATAACCTACTTCGTAGAAGAAATAGTTACATGAATCTCGTATAGCCTCACTTACATTAATATTTCCATGAGAGTAGTTGGTCCAATCTTTAGGAGATGGGAAAATTTTATCAAAATATGTCTTATCATAAATAGTTTCTCCAGGACTTATAACGCCTTCTTCTAAGCCTGTTATTGCTGATAAAAGTTTAAATGTAGAACCAGGTGCTATTTCTTCTTGTATAGGTCTGTTTATAAGAGGTGAGGCCTTGGTTTCAAGCAGATAATTATTGTAGTAAGAAGAATCAACTTTATTAGCAAGCTTGTTATTATCATAACTTGGATATGTGACCATAGCCTTAACCACGCCGGTATTGACATCTGTTATAACTACAGAACCTGAACAAGGATCTAGACCTAACTGACCGGGAGTAATCTCTAGCTTCTTAATCTCCTCTTTTAAGAATGAGTAAGGAGAAAGCACATGAGACTTTAACAGATGATATTTATTTTCATTAAATTTTATATCACCCTGATCATATAAAAGTAAGCAACACTCTGTACCTGAAAGCTCATAACTGTAAATCATATCAGAGTAAACCATTTTGGAAAATGTTTTGTCTTTTTTTAGATTCTTTAAAGTATACTTTAGACAAGCATCAAAGACCTCTTCATTACTGTAATAATCTGTTCCCATGTCTAAAACATTCAAATCAATCCAATTCATATTTATGGCATGAGAAAGGAACTGGGCAAATGATATTTTTTCGTTTATATAACCTGTATATACAGAATCTGATGTATCGATCTGCTTATTAAGAAGTATACCTGAGTTCTTTAAAAAGTCATATATATATTCTATATATTCATTTCTGGTTTTACTTATGTTTTTAGGAAGAACCTTACTGTTATAAGCAATATCTTTTTGTAATTTATCGAATACTTTTTGTCTTTTATCTAAAAATCTGTTATAAACTTTTTGCTCTAATTTTGATGCGTTTTTATCAGTAAATCTGTCGCAATTAATAATATTATTGTTAAAAAGTGCACTGTAAACATCATAGATAGGAATCTTAATATCCGATGCAGATTTACCTCTGGTTCCGGCATCATTACTGTTTGTGATTTTTGATATAAGAATACTTGCCAAGTGCTCTTCTAAGAGTTTATAGCACTCAACCTGAAGTTTAGAATCAATAGTCAGGAAAAGATCATTTCCCTTCTTAGGTAATTCTACACTTGCATAAGAAACAATACGACTTGAAGAGGAATCAATATAAAGAAGCTCCTCTCCTTTTTTACCCTTTAAGTAATCCTCGTACTCTTCTTCAAGACCTGAAAGACCTATGTAATCATCTTGAGTATATTCGCTGTCTTCACCGGCTTCTTCAAGCTTATCAGATGTGATAATACCTGTGTATCCAAGCATATGTGCAAAGTACTTACTCTTTTTATAGACTCTTTCTGTATTTTCTTCAACATCTATACCCGGAATATCGCTTGAATATTCTTTTACAGCTGAAACAGTAACATAATCCACATTATTTGAAATTACAATAGATTCAAATTCTTTATAACGATTAATGAAAATTGCATATCTGATAGCCATAATCTTAAGAGCATCTTCATCAGTATACTCTTCTCCTATGTCAAAGCTTGTTGTAGCTGCATTGGGCTTTTCGCGTAGGTAATTAAATATATCTTCTGCACTCATGTCAATCTGTTCTTCAGTTAGATCATTAACACCACCGGCAAGTCCAAATACTTCTGCTTTAAAACGTAGAAGCTCATTACCCTCTATATTAAATACCAATTTTCCTTTTTTATTAAATTCTATATAAAAATCAACGTCAATAGAACCCTTATTCTTTTCTATAAGTTTAATAAGAGTATAAATAACCTTATTCTTTTCAGAGTTCTCCATATCGGACAAGGAACCGTAGTCTCTGAGAACAACATTGTATGAAAGCTTGTTGTAAGCTAACACCTTACCGTTACAATCATATATATTTCCTCTTATAGCCTTTATTTCTCTTGTTTTCTTTGTTATTTCAGTAGCAGATTCTTTATAAGTATCTACATCGATAATCTGTAACATAAGAAGCTTATAGGCCAATATTAAAAATAAAAGGACATATATAATAATAACAATCATTATTCTGTTGGAAAAAAACTTTTTTAATCGTTCCTTCACAGAATCGAGTATATCAAAAAACATTTATAATCACCTGTATATCAATCAGCTTTGTTCTTTTCTTCTTCATATGATTTTATATCTATAGGATATTTTGTTTTAGTTTTGAAAAATCTATTCATAAGATAAAAAACCGGTATTCCTATAAGAATAGTGTAAAACACTTCAAGTATTATAATTTGTCTAAAATATCCTAAAAGATCTATACGACCTCTCATGAGATAATAACAGACATAATATAAGATATTATAAGCAAAATCACTTACGGCAAGAATTAAAACAGGAACGGTAATATCCCTTTTAAAGTAAAGATTTCTTGTTGCTCCGTTTATATATCCTATAACACAGAAAATTATAACACGTACTCCTATAACATTTCCGTATAAAATATCCATTAAGAGTCCGGCTATAACACCGGTAAACATGCCTTCATTTCTGCCATACAAATAACCGTAAACAGAGGTTATGATTATGAGCAGATTGGGCACAACTCCCGCAAATGAAATATGCTCAAATAATGTGGTTTGTAAAACAAACAATAATATTGTCAACAAAAAAGAGCTGATATATTTTTTCACTTCAATATATCCTCCAAATCTTCAGAAGCCTTCAATTCGGTAATAACAAGAACCGTATCTAAAGACTGAAAGTCCACAGCAGGTACAAGCTCACCTGACATGGTAAGATTTGCTGTATTTTTAGAAACATTTTTAGCATATCCTATAAGGATACCGGGTAGATATTTTTCACTTATCTGAGAGGTAACAACTGAAGCTCCGTCCTCGATTACGGTATCAGATGTAATATCGGATATCTCCACAACTCCCTCTCTCATACGTGATAATCTTCCACTAACTATACAACTATCCTCTGTTGTGACAAATGTTCCGGAAACATTACTTCCATCATCAATTATAGACCTAACTCTGGCGTAAGACTTATTTACCTCTATAACAATGCCAACCAGACCACCATCCGCAATAACATTCATATTGACAGCTATTCCGTCCTCAGAACCCTTGTCTATAACAAATGAATTGTACCAGTTATCTCCGTCAGAACTGATTACTCTTGCAGCAACTTTAGGATAATCATTATACTCTTCATCCAGATCATAAAGCTTTCTGAAGGTCTCAAGCTCGTATTTATCTCTTTGAAGAAGCTGGTTTTCTTCGGATAACTCTTTTACTTCTTTTTTTAGCTTTTTATTCTCTTTTACAAGCTTATTTTTAGTATTTATATAATCCACTTTATCGGATAACATAACTCCGATACTGTTAATTCCCTTCTGCATAGGTCTTATGGCAGAGCTGACAGCATTTCTGACAGGTACAAGTCTGTCAGAATACCTATATGAAAGAAGAGCCATAATTACACAGATAACACATATTGCAATCAATATATATTTAGGATCTATAGATATATTACTTTTTTTATTTAATTTCATTCTTACAACCTATATTAAAACTATATTAATAAAGTGACAATGCGTATTTATTAGCTTTTTTAGGATTCTCCACAAATTCTCCGAGACCTGTAATTACAGTTCTTTGAGCGTGTTTTGTGGAATTAACCTTTATCATGGTTTCGTTAGCAAGGAACTGATCCATACCGCTTATCCATGAAGAACCACCGGTTATATAGATTCCGTTTTCCTTTATGGAATGAGTAATCTCAGGTGGTGTATGTTCAAAAATAGATTTGGTTTGTACTGCAATATCAGATATCACATTGGAGATAAATGGATAAATCTCTGTTGAGTGTATAGTAACTTCATCCGGAAGACCGGTGAGAATATTTCTTCCGTATGCTTTTACCGGTTTATCCTCATTTGTAGCACTTACAAGAGTTTTCTTTAGATTTTCTGCAGTTCTTCTGCCTATAACAAAATTATAATTTTTTCTGATATAGTTTAGAATCTGCATATCAAAGAAGTTACCACCTACAGGAAGGAGCTTTGTAACTATTATACCTCCCTGAGCTACAATTGAAATCTCTGTTGTATCTGCTCCTATATTTACGATAAGATCACCATTTGAGTTGTCTATATCTATTCCAAGACCGTAGGCATCACAAATAGGCTTATCAATAAGCTTTACGGCTTTTGGTTTACCCTGTCCGTTTGTAACAACCTTTTTAAATGCGTTTTTGTCAACTTCGCTAAAATCAGCCGGAACTGCAATGTAGAATTCAGAACCCTTTAATTTAGGTGTACCTGAAACCTTCTCAGTCATAAAATCCCAAAGATTTATCATATCATCCATGTCTGCAACAGCGCCGTTCTTCATTGGAAAGTTAACATGAATCCCTTCAGGAGCCTTTTCAAACATTTCATAAGCCTTATCTCCCATAGCTACAGGGTGCTTATTTTCATTCTTTCCGACGGTTGCAATTACATTTCTCTCATTCATTATAATACCGTCTTTTTTTCTGTATATCTTTATGGTTCCTGTACCAAAATCAACTCCAAATACTTTCTGTGCCACTTTGATAATCCTCCCATTTTATCAGAATATATATCCTAACTGTTTTATACTACAATATTTGTTGTCACCGATTATTATATGATCAAGAAAGCTTATACCCACAAGCTTAGAAGTTTCTATAAGCTTAGTAGTTATATCTAAGTCCTCTGTACTGGGAGTTGGATTTCCGGATGGATGATTATGAACCACAACCACAGATGAAGCCCTGTACCTGATAGCGTGATGAAACACATCAGCAGGGGATAATATAGATGCATTGAATGTACCGTGAGAAAGTTCGATATCACGTATAATTGCATTTTTATTATCAAGGAGCATGATCATAACGTACTCAGTGTTTTTTTGTCTTAGTTCATTCATGTAATAATGTGCAATAGAATCCGGAGTTGTAAAAACCTTATTATTGGATGAAATATCGGTTTTTATAATCCTCTTACAAAGTTCACCCATACACTCAAACTGTAAGGCTTTAACCTCACCTATACCATCAATCTGAGTTAGTTCATGAGGGTCACAATGAAGTATACCCGCTAAGTTAGACCCCGGAAGACTTTTCAAAAGTTCATATGCAACATCAGTACAATTCTTTTTGCTGGTTCCGGTCCTTATAAAGCATGCAAGTAATTCCGAATCACTCAATACTTGTGCACCGTATAATTTGCATTTTTCATAGGGACGCGATGCTTCAGGCAACTGCCTGATAGTTTTTTTATTCATAAAGCCACCTTTCATCATACGATGAAAAAGCTTATTCCCGATTTTTTATAGTAACATATTTATTATCTAATAACAAGTATTAACTAACGGAGAGTACCTTTTCTACAGAAAGAGCGATTGCAAACTTAGCACTTTCGTAAGTAAGTCCACCCTGGAAGTACACTGCATACGGCTCTTCTAAAGGACCGTCAGCTGAAAGCTCTATGGATGAGCCTTGAATAAATGCCCCTGCAGCCATTATGACATCACTGTGATACCCAGGCATAGGGTAAGGTTCAGGACGTACATGAGAGTCAACAGGTGAACCTGCTTGTATTCCTTCACAAAATGCAACAAGCTTTTCAGCTTTTCCCAGATTAACAGCTTGTATAATGTCATATCTTTCGCTTTGTGCAGAAGGAATAACCTCATAACCCAGTCTTTCATAGACTGAAGATGCAAGTATTGCAGATTTGAGTGCACCTGCAGTAACCTTAGGAGCCATGAAAAAACCTTGAAACAGGGATCTGTTTAAACCTATTGTAGCACCCACTTCTCTACCTAGACCCGGAGCTGTAAGACGGTTGGCACAAAGCTCTATAAGATCTTCTCTTCCTGCTATGTATCCACCAATAGGAGCAAGTCCTCCACCCGGATTTTTTATAAGAGAACCAACAAGTAAGTCTGCTCCTGCTTTAGATGGTTCATCCTTGCAAACAAATTCACCATAACAATTATCAACCATTATGATAACATCATTTTTTATGCTTCTTATAAAAGTGATAAGCTCCTCTATCTGCTCCACAGAGTATGAAGGTCTTGTGTCATATCCTTTGGAACGCTGTATTTCAACTAATCTGGTACGTTCATTTATGCTTGCCTTTATAGAATCATAATCAAATTGGTTATCCTTAAGGAGTACTTCCTTATAGGTGATTCCAAACTCTTTTAGCGAACCGGGAGGATTATCAGCCTTTATACCAATAACACCTTCAAGAGTATCATAAGGTCTTCCTGCCGGGCACAGAAGCTCATCTCCGGGACGCAAAACAGCAGAAAGAGCAACAGTTAAAGCATGAGTACCACAAGTTATGGAAGGACGAACTAAGGCAGCTTCGGTTTCGAAAACATCAGCATAAAGCTTTTCAAGTGTTTCTCTTCCATAATCATCATACCCGTAACCTGTAGATGAATTCATGCATTCCTGACTTACTCCTAAGTGTCTCATGGAATTTAAAACTTTTAATTGATTGTATTCACATGTTTCATCTATTTTTTTAAATCTTTTATCTAATTTTTTTTCTTCTTCCAGTATAAGATTTACTACTCTTTCACTTATACCTTCCTGCATATATATTTCCTTTATCATTTCTTTTAACCTTTTTAAATCTTAAATATTATTTATTCTCATTTACTGTATTTATGATATATTGTATTATTTTATCAGATACATTGATTCCGGATATATCACTTATAACCTTGAAATGAGCATTAGCATTTATTTCACAAAGTATATCTGCTTCCTTACCTTCTTGTGAGAACATTAAATCTACACCGGCTATTTGAAGATTAAGTGCCTTACAGGCATTGAGAGCGAGTTTTATCTCATTTTCGGTTGGTTCGTACTTATAAGCTTTTCCACCGTTAGTCACGTTAGCTCTAAAATCATTATTTTGAGAAATACGTAGCATGGAAGCAACAACCTTGTCTCCTACTACCTGAAGTCTTATGTCTCTACCAAATGAGGTTTTTACAAACTTTTGGGCTATACAACTCTTTCCACCGATTTTTTTTAGCCTTTCTTCAAACTCATCATCATTATTTATGAGATAAACACCGGCTCCAAAAGAACCGAAGCTTTCTTTTAATACAAGTGGATATGATAGTTTTTTGCTTATATTCTTAATAAAACTAAAATTATTATAACCTATATTATCATATGTCATAGGGATAATAATAGTTTCCGGAATATTTATTTTTTCATAATCCTGAGCTTTTTCATTCCACTCAGCTATTCTTAAAGCGGTTTTTGATTTATCATCACAGGTAAGTATAGATTCTGAAGAATTAAAGCATAGGATATTATGTTTCTTTGCATATGTTTCAAGTGCGTAAAATAGCTTTATATCTTTATCCCAAAACATGAAAAAATCATAAGACTTAAGTTTATCATCATTAACTACAAATCCATTTGAGGTTAAAGAAACATTAATACCGGAATTATCAAGTGCATCAAGCTCTGTATCGAACTTAGATGCACTTTCTTGTAACATATTTACCTGTTCACTGAATTTCTCTGTGAATAAAAATGTATTATAAATAATCAAACCCCTCATTAAAAACACCTTATTCTTCTATTATTTCGGAAATTTCATCAAAATCTATATCATTTCCTAAATCAATCTCTTCATTGTTGTCATCCTTATTGATATCTGACTCAGACATATCATCATCTATCTCTTCATCAACAGTATCATCAGAATCAGAAATATTACCAAGCATTAAATCCAGCTCTTCCATGGTAACTAAGACAGCTCTTGGTTTAGTACCTTCTGCAGGTCCGACTATACCGGCTTCGCACATCTGATCGAGTATACGACCGGCTCTGTTAAATCCAATCTTAAACTTTCTTTGAAGCTGTCCCGCAGATGCTCTCTCACTTTCTATAACAAATCTTGCACAGCTTTCAAAATATTCATCTCTATCATCTTCTTGAGAATCGGAAGAATCACTTTGAGGAGCATTTGCAACCATTGTAACGGTTTTATCATATACGGGCTCATTATTATTATCCTTTAAAAATCCGGTTAAGCGTTCTATCTCTTCATCACTTAGAAAGCTTCCTTGTAATCTGCTTGGTTCAGATGCTCCTGCCGGGAAGTATAACATATCACCGTGACCTAAGAGTCTTTCGGCACCTGCCATGTCGAGTATAGTTCTTGAATCTATGGCTGAAGAGGTTGAAAATGCTATTCTAGAAGGAATATTTGCCTTAATAACACCTGTAATTACATTAACCGAAGGTCTTTGTGTAGCAAGTATAAGGTGGATTCCGGCAGCTCTCGCAAGCTGTGCTATACGGCATACAGCATCCTCTACTTCTTTCGAAGCAACCATCATGAGATCTGCAAACTCATCAACAATTATTACCAGTGAAGGCATAGGCTCATAACCGGCTTCGACTGCCTTAGGTTCTTTTTTTACTTTATCATTATAACCTTGTATATTTCTGACTCCAAGCTCTTTAAACTTATTATATCGCTTCATCATCTCTGCAACTCCCCAGTTAAGGGCCGCAGCTGCTTCCTTGGCATCTGTTACTACAGGACAGAAAAGATGAGGTATACCATTATAGATTGAAAGTTCAACAACCTTTGGATCAATCATAATAAGCTTTAATTCATCAGGACTGTACTTATACAGGAGACTTACTATAAGAGTATTGATACATACTGATTTTCCGGAACCTGTAGCACCGGCAATAAGTAAATGAGGCATCTTAGAGATATCTCCTATTACGATTTTACCGTATATATCTTTACCTACAGCAAATACAAGTCCTTTTTTTGCATTTTTGAATTCATCGTTTTCTATTAGCTCACGGAAGGTTACCATGTTAGATTTTTTATTAGGAACCTCTATACCTACAGCTGATTTTCCGGGAATAGGAGCTTCTATTCTGATGTTTTTTACAGCCAGACTGAGCTTTATATCATCTGTTAGGGATGTGATACGGCTTACCTTAACACCGGTTTCAGGCTTTACTTCAAATCTTGTTACAGCAGGACCTACTGTTACATTTTCAACAACAGCATTAACTCCAAAGCTGTTAAGCGTTTCTTCAAGCTTAATTGCCATCTCCTGAATCTCAGTATTATTACCTGTGTTCTTTGCAACCGGAATCTCGTCAAGCAAATCAGTATTTGGATAGACATACTCTACACTCTTACCAAGTTCTTCGCTGGATTTATTTAGATTCTCCTCAAAAGCTTTGATTTCATCATCACTTTTTTCACTCTTTACTTCCTTCTTTTTCCTTTTTGGGGTAGCTTTATTACTTGCTTTTTTAACAGGATTATCAGAAGAAGAGGCCACACCTTTATCTGCATCAGGTAATGATTTTTCATCATTATCCGGATTTTTTGATTGTTTGTCATCTGCCTTCTTTACATTACTGTCATGTATTTCAAAACCATAAACCTTTTTTTCGTTATTATTGTTATTTTCTTTATTATCTTTATTATTTTTACCGAACTTTTCGTTCAATTCATGTTCAAATACAGGTTCTTTGGATTCGTTTGTTTTATTGGTTTCAGAAGAAGCTACTTCTTTTATTTCATTTTCATTTTCGGTTGAAGTTTTATCAATTGTTATATATCTGAAAGGCTTTCTGTTATCTTTATTATTGTTATCGGTAACTTTTCTTTTTTGCTTCTTTTTTATGTCAACTAAAGAGTAATCAGGCTTTTTATAATCAGGAACCTCATCATCATTATTTATTTCATTTTCCATACGAAGCATTTCCTGTTCGTATTCATTTTTTTCTCTCAAGTAAACTAAAAACTCTTTTCCGAATCCCACAAATATAGTTATTACCATACAAGCAAAACACAAAAATGCGCTTCCTATAATGCCCAAAATATGTGAAAAAGCATCAACTAATGCTTTACAGATTACACCACCGTTAAATCTGCCCATATCATATATATCTTCAAAAGAATTATATAAAGCAGAGAAGAAACCTGTGTGCTGACCTTTATTCATAGAATAATAATCATAAAGTGAAGCAGAACCGGTTATTACCTGTAAAAAACACTTCAAAAAAATAAAGAATAATATGATACTGATTATCCATCTTTTAACATTAGGATCTTTACCCTTTTCAAGTATAAAAAAGTATAATATTACAGATACTAAAGGTATTAGATATGCTGTCCAGCCAAATATACCAAACATAAGACCTGTAAATACTATACCTGCACTTCCGCAAAGACCAAGATAGGAAAGATACAAAAATGCAACAAAAACAATTAGAACTATAAGAATTACACTACGATTAAACTTCTTATTGTCATTATATTTATCAAGCTCTTTACTAGCTCTGTTTCTGTTTTCAAGTTTGCTTTGTTTATTTTTACTTTTATTAGTAGTAGAACTCTTGGCTGAAGTGCTTCTTGATGCAGTTCTTTTAGTTGTTTTAGAAGAGTTACTGCTATTACTTTTTTTATTTGATGATTTTCTTTTATTATTACTTTTAGCTGTCATTAAAAAATCTCCATTATTATCAATTTAATAAAACTAAAGCTATACCTGTTATCAAAGTATATATTGGCAATAAAAACTTGAATTTTGATTTAATCACTCTAAGTCCTATTGCAATGATAAAAAATCCGGTTATAAATGAAATTATTAAGCAAATTATATTCTGGATATTTATAACAAATTTAATATTTAAACCTGCATATATATTTATAATCATACAGATAAGAACAAAAAAATTTACTATTAAAGAATACCTGTATGCAATCTCATTATCAGTATCAAATATTAAAAGAAGCGCCATACACATAAGTATCAAAGAAACTCCGGGAACAGCTGAAATTCCTATACAAAGGCCTATGAGAAAACCTCTTTTGATATTCAAATTTTCATACTTTATATTACCTTTATTAATGATACAAATTATGAAAAGCACAAAAGTGTTTATAAGTAATCCAAGTCCATAAAATAAAGAATTGTCAAATACAGGATTCACAAAAAAAAGCACGGCAATTGTAAGAATAATTCCTATAACAACTGACATTAAAACACTTATAAAAAAGCCCTTATAAGCTCGGTCTTTTTTATTATCATTAAATAAACATTTAAAACCTCTGATTAATCTTACGAATTCATATTGTGTTGCAAATGCTGATGCTAACATAAAACCTATACATGAAAACACATATATATTTAAAAAATCAGTTTCTGAAACATCCAATAGTTTATTAATAATATTTAACTGAGCCCTACCGTCAAGTAGAAGGCCTTCTGAGGAACTAAAAATAACTCCTAACAGCATTGCTTTTATATAACTCACAAAGTATCTCCTTTATGTTTTTAAATCTTTTGTACCCTAATTCTAAAATCAACTTCTGTATATTCTTAATTTCTTAGTAAACTTCAATATACGAAGTCCGAAAGGAAATTCTAATAATTCCTTTTCCTTAATGGCGCCTGAATTTAGTATCGCAACAAAATATACAACAATTGCAACAAAGGCTGAAATAACAACTGCAATTAATTCTCTGTGTGTTATCTTATTAATAATCCAATATATTAACAATGTTATCAAAGACATAACAACAGAAACCATGATAGGTTTTATAAATGTATTGAATATTTCCTGCTTATATCCTAAGTATTTATTGATAGAATAAGTATTCAATATGCATACTACAAGTGGATAAGTAACATTTCCGATAACAAGAGCATATCCATTAAGAGGTGTAAACATAAGTAAAAATACAACTATTATAATATGTATAACAAGTGAGATAGTTGCATTTATAATAGGCACTCTCATTCTGTCTATAGCCTGAAGAGCTCCACTGATTATCGTTGAATATGAATAAAATATGATACATGATGTACCTATTATAAGCATCATTCCACCAATAATATAATCAGATCCCGGGAATAGTACTCTAAGTATAGGTCTTGATAGTATAGAGAGTCCAAAAGCTGAAGGTATGGCAATAACAGCATTAAACTTAACTGCGAGATTAATAGTAGATTTCACATCATCATGACGCTTATTTACATATGCTCTTACCATGCTTGGAATCATAGAAGAGCAAAGTGCTGTTGATATGGATATCGGAACATTTACCAATAATCTATACTTAGTACTGTATATACCTAAGAGCTTCTTAACAGTAGATGAGGATAGATTTTTATGAGCCATACATTTACTGAAAAGAACCGTGTCTATAGTACCGCTTAACTGGTAGACAGTTTGACTTAATATAATCGGAGTAATCGTAAAAAACACCATATTAAAGGCGGTTTTACTTGATATTACTTCTACGCTTTTATCTTTTTTTAATCCGTTTTTGTATATAGGTAAAAACAAAGCAAAAAGCATGATAAGAAGTATAAAGCCTGAAACTGCACCGATACAAGTACCCATAGTACCACCGGCCGCTCCGTAAGCAGATACTATATTGCTGGCACTGTGCATATATATAAACACATAAGCAGCATATACACTGACAATTGCATTAACTATCTGCTCCATAATCTGTGAAAGTGATGTAGGTATCATGGTAGAGTGACCTTCAAAAAAACCTCTTAGAACACCCATTAATGCTACTACAAATATAGTTGGAGCAAGAATTTTAAAAGGTAAATTGATACCATGCAGATTTGAGTAAAATGTCTTTTCTATAAAGGTCGCCCCAAAAAAGAGCAACACAGCACATAAACCACCTGCTATAAAAGCATAAAAAAATGCAGCTTCTAATATTTTTTTTGAATCTTTTACTTTTCTTTTTGATATTTTAGCGGATACCAGTTTTGAAACAGCAAGGGGCATCGCATTGGAAGAAAGTATTAAGAGAAGACTGTATACCTCGAATGCAGGTGAGTATATACCGTTTCCCTCATCGCCTATAATATTTGTTAAAGGTATTCTGTAAACCATACCTATAATTCTGACCAATATCCCGGTAAATGCAAGTATACTTCCCTGCTTTAGAAAACCGGAGCTTTTATGTCTAGAAGCCATAATAATCCATGCCTTTCGAAATTTTTATTTATCTTGTTATATTAAGTTTATCGAGTATTTCTCTTTGTCTGTTTTCCATCTCAATTCTCTCTTCATCTTCCATATGGTCATAACCAAACAAATGAAGCATACTGTGAGCCGTTAAAAAAGCAATTTCCCTTATTAGGGAATGTCCATACTCTTCTGCCTGTGATCTTGCTTTCTCAACCGAAATAATAATATCACCTAAAATCAAATGATTATTTTCAGGATTAAAGTAATCAGCATAGTAATCATTTAGATTTGAAAAGTCAGCAGCACACTCATATTCAACCATGGGAAAACTAAGAACATCCGTGGGTTTATCTATATTTCTGTACTCTTTATTTATCTTATGTATAGTATTATTATCGGTTAATGTGACACATAATTCTATATCAAAGGGGCACATTTCATGCTCTGCTGAGGCTTGTACCACTGATATTATAAGCTTTTTTACATCAAAGTCAAATATCTCATTTGATTCATTTTCAAAATATATAATCATAATTGATGTTTATTCCTTTTATAATCTATTTCTTTTTTTATGTTTTTATTTACCTTTTGTTCATGCTTTTCATATGCCTTTACTATCTTTTGAACTAAAGGATGTCTCACAACGTCAACAGATGTAAGATGTGTAACACCTATATCATCAATAGACTTAAGTATGTAAAGCGCATTCTCAAGACCTGATTTTTGATCAGTTGCCAAGTCTTTTTGTGAAAGATCTCCTGTTACTACAACCTTTGAGCCAAATCCGATTCTTGTTAAAAACATTTTCATCTGTGCAGGAGTTGTATTTTGAGCCTCATCTAAAATAATAAATGAGTTATCCAGTGTTCTTCCTCTCATATAAGCCAGGGGTGCAACCTCTATAAGGCCCTTTTCCAGATTTTTTTGAAATGCTTCAACACCCATTATCTGATAAAGAGCATCATAAAGAGGTCTAAGATAAGGATCTACTTTACTTTGCAGATCACCCGGAAGAAAACCAAGCTTTTCTCCGGCTTCTATTGCAGGGCGAGTAAGTATTATCCTCATAACCTCATCTCTTTTAAATGCTTCGATAGCCATGGCCATAGCCAGATAGGTTTTTCCTGTACCGGCAGGTCCGACACCAAAGGTTATCATTTTATTTTTTATATTATCTACATAATTCTTTTGACCGGCTGTTTTAGGTGACACAGGTTTTCCCATACAGGTATGACATATAACATCATTATTTAAGGATTGAACATCAACCTTTATATCCTTAAGAGCAACAGATATACAATAATCAACTTCCTGCTCTGTTATCATGCCATTTTTCTTGGCTATCTTTATAAGCTGTATTATAACCCTTTCAGCTGCATAGACATTATTCTCATCCCCCGAAAATACGCATATTCCGTTATGTGAAGAAAAGGAGACATTGAAGACTTTTTCAATTTTACGGATATTCGCATCATAAACACCAAAAACTATATTTAAGAGATCTGTCTCTATGCTTAATTCTTTCTCAATCATTATTTATCTCCTTCAATAATATCTTTTTGAAGATCATAAAGAACCTTCATTGCATCCATAGGAGTCATGTTTTCCATCCTTAAGGAGCGGATTCTGTCAATAATATTTTCATTTTTAAGAAAGCCATCAGCAAAGAGAGACAGCTGAACAGGCTCAGTTTTATCTAATCCTTTAGGTTCCGATAGTTTCTTTGTTTTCTCGATTAGATCGTTATCAACAAGCTCATCAACTATATTAAATGCACGTTTTAAAACCTGTTCCGGAACCCCCGCCAGTCTGGCAACCTGTATACCGTAGCTTTTATCAGCTCCGCCCTTTACTATCTTTCTTAAAAATATAATATCTTCTCCCTGTTCTTTAACAGCTATACAATAATTATTTACACCGGAAAGTCTTCCTTCCAGCTCAGTTAATTCATGATAATGTGTCGCAAAAAGCGTCTTAGCACCTATGATACTTTTATCTGCTATATACTCTACTACTGCCCATGCTATGGCAAGACCGTCGAAGGTAGAGGTTCCTCTTCCAATCTCATCCAGTATTATAAGACTGTTTTTAGTAGCATTTCTAAGTATATTAGCAACTTCCGTCATCTCAACCATAAAAGTCGATTCACCACTTGCTAAATTATCGCTGGCTCCAACTCTGGTAAATATTCTGTCAACAATACAGATAGAGGCTTCACTGGCAGGTACAAAGGAACCAATCTGCGCCATAAGTACAATCAGAGCAGTCTGTCTCATGTAAGTGGACTTACCTGCCATATTGGGTCCTGTTATAATTGCTATACGCCTTTCTTCATTATTCAGATGAGTATCATTATCTATAAATAATGACCCATTTATCATATTTTCAACTACAGGATGTCTACCACCCTTTATCTTTATCTTACCATCTGTTGTAATTGTTGGTCTCACATAGTTATTCTTTTGAGCAACAGTCGCAAGAGATGCAAGCATATCTAAGTAACCTATGTGCTTAGCAGTCTTTTGAATCCTTGGTATGGCATCATAGATTATATCTCTTACCTGACAAAATAGCTCATACTCAAGCTCGTACAACCTGTCTCTAGCACCTAAAACAGTATCCTCTATCTCTTTTAATTCCGGAGTTGTATATCTTTCAGCATTTACAAGAGTCTGTTTTCTTATCCAGTTATCAGGTACCTTATCTTTAAATGAATTGGTAACTTCAAGATAATAGCCAAAAACCTTATTATACTTTAGCTTTAGATTCTTTATATCAGTATGCTCTTTTTCTTTCTCAAGTATATCTGTAAGCCATTTTTTTCCATCTGTAGCTGCTTTTCTATACTTATCAACATTCTCATTGTAAAAAGACTTTATTATATCTCCATCGTGCATGGTAAGTGGTGGTTCATCGTTTATGGCTCTTTCTATAAGCTCATATATATCATCCAAGGTATCAATATCATTATAGATTTCATTAAGAATACCCAATCCGGCCTCGCTTAGTATATTTTTAATATGTGGAAGCATAGATAAAGACTGCTTAAGCGCAATCAAATCTCTGGGATTAGCTGACTTATAGCTTATCTTTGTTGTAAGTCTTTCTAAATCATAAACAGGATTTAAGTATTCTCTAAGTTCTTCACGCTGAACGTAAGAGTCGAAAAGCCAGCTTACAGCATCCAACCTGCTTTCTAAGATCTGCTTATCCAATATTGGCTCTTCTATAGAGTTTCTTAGTTTTCTTGCTCCCATGGCTGTACAGGTTTTATCCAGTACCCAGAACAGAGACCCCTTCTTTTCTTTGTCTCTCATGGTTTCACAAAGCTCAAGATTTCTTCTTGTTGCCCTGTCTAAAAGCATAAAATTATTATTTTTATAAGGTGTTATCTTTCTGATATGAGAAAGGGAATTTTTCTGTGTTTCTCTTAGATAGAGAAGTACAGAGCCTGCAGCGACACACCCTATAGTATAATCATCTATTCCAAGACCTGATAAGGATTTAGTGTGAAAATGCTCAAGTATGGAATTTTTGCAGGTTGTATCATCAAAGTACCATGAATCTACAGCAGAAATTATAATATTTTCCTGATCTGAAAGCATATCTAAATCAATACCTGAAACAAGAAAGGAATCATTACATATAATCTCAGAAGGAACTACCTTATATATCTCATCTATAAGTTTAGACAAATTATCAAATTCTGTTATATAAAAATCTCCGGTAGTTATGTCAGTATATGCTACTCCATAGGCATTGGTAGTATATACAATACTCATAAGATAATTGTTTTTACTTTCGTCGAGTGAAAGCATGTTTAAATTGGTTCCGGGTGTAGCTACTCTTATAACCTCTCTTTTAACAAGACCTTTTGCTTGTTTTGGATCTTCAACCTGCTCACATATAGCAACCTTATATCCCATCTTTACAAGCTTATCTATATATGTATCAGCCGCATGAAAAGGAACTCCGCACATGGGAGCCCGCTCTTCAAGACCGCAACTTTTGCCGGTAAGTGTGAGCTCTAAGAGTTTTGAGCACTTTATAGCATCTTCAAAAAACAATTCATAAAAATCACCAAGTCTGTAAAATAAAAAGCAATCTTTATACTCTTCCTTGGTATTCATGTATTCCTGCATCATTGGTGATAAAGCCATGTGTTTATAATCCTCACTTTTGCTTAAATGTCTGAATCAGATATAAAATTAATTATAGTCTAATAAATCCATATCTATGTGTATAGAAGGCGGTGGGTTAAGACATTTTTACATAATCGAGTAGTACCGTAAGCCGGGTTCTGTTTTAGATAATCATCTATCTAGGACTACAGTTACCTATAGCCTCAAGCGACCTACCCGGAACTATCAGGGGCCCGTCATCATTCCTGTTCGGTCTTGCTTCGGATGGGGTTTACACTGACCACCTGTGTTACCACAGATGCGGTAGGCTCTTACCCTGCCATTTCACCCTTACTTTTATAAAAAGCGGTATCATTTCTGTTGCACTTTCCTGGGAGTCACCTCCACCGGACGTTATCCGGCATCCTGCCCCTCATGAAGCCCGGACTTTCCTCACCTGTTAATAATAACAGCCGCGATTATCCGTACTACTCGACTCTATATTTTATCATTAGGGTATTTATTTGTAAACAAAAAATAGTTGCTATCCAAAGTATTACCTTGAAAAGCAACTATAAAAAAATTTCTTATTGGGAATTAAAGAATTGAATCCAATATAGCTTTAATATCTTCTTTTGACTTAAGTCCGACAAATTCTGTAGTCTTTTCTTTATTTTTGAAAAAAAGAACAGTTGGGATAGACATAATCCCAAATTTTTGAGCAGTATTTGGAGAGCTGTCAACATTAAGCTTTCCGATTTTTACTTTTCCTGCATACTCTTCTGCCAACTCTTCTACAACAGGCGCCATCATCTTACAAGGGCCGCACCAATCAGCATAAAAATCAACCATTACAGGGATATCTGAATTATTAATTTCAGAATCAAAATTCTCATCGGTAAATGTAAATTCCATAAAGTAAGTCCTCCTTTTTTTGATTATTTTGTATTTATTTTAGCCTTGTAAGAATCGAATTCATCATATATTTCTTTAGATGGTTCAGGTGTTACAAGACTTACAACTACTATAAATATACATGAAACTATAAATGCAGGTAAGAGTTCGTAAATAGCAGCAAGATTACTGTTCATAGGTCCGATTATATATTCCCATACATAAACCATTATACCACCTGAAAGCATACCTGCGATAGCTCCATACTTATTAACTCTTTTCCAGAATAGAGAAAAAAGTACCACAGGGGCAAATGCGGCACCAAAGCCTGCCCAAGCAAAGGAAACTATATTAAATACTGAACTGTTTGGATCCCAGGCTATGATAATACCAATTATACCGATAACTACAAGGGTTACTCTTGCAAGAATAAGTGTTGTTTTATCTGATATTTTAATTTTAAAAACACCCTTTATGATATCTTCTGATACTGAGGATGATGCAGCAAGTAACTGTGAATCAGCTGTTGACATAGTACTTGCAAGTATTCCGGCAAGTATAACACCTGCAATTATTGCAAAGAAAGCCCCATTCTCACTGATAATAACAGATATCTTAACAATTATAGTTTCAGGATCTTTTAATACATCCATTGCACCGTTAGCTGACATTGCATTACCTACAACACCTATTAAAACTGCTACAGCCATGGCGATAACAACCCATATACTGGCTACTCTTCTGGATATCTTAAGTTTTTCCTTATCTTCAATGGCCATAAATCTTAATAATATATGAGGCATACCAAAATATCCAAGTCCCCATGAAATAATTGATATTGTAGTTATAATACCATATGGCTTTGCAGAATTAGAAGCAGCATCATAAACATGAGAGATATCAAAATAACCCGGAAGACTCTTTGCATTATCAATAACATTTGCAAAACCGCCTGCTGAAGTAATGCCGAAGGCTAACACTACTACAAGGGCTATTGTCATAACTATACTCTGTATAAAGTCAGTTGTGGATGCTGCCAAAAATCCGCCAAGTGTAGTATATACAAGTATTACTATAGCACTGATAATCATAGCCATATGATAATCTGCATTAAAAAGTGTTGCAAAAAGCTTTCCACATGCTGCAAATCCGGAACCTGTATAAGGAACGAAGAAAACTGCAATCACAAGAGCAGAAATTCCAAGTAAAACTTTTTTTTCATCATGAAATCTCTTTGAAAAGTATCCCGGAATAGTAAATGCTTTAAGTCTGTATGTATAAATTCTTAGTCTCTTAGCAACTAAAAGCCAGTTTAAGTAGGTTCCAAGTGCAAGTCCAAAAGCAGTCCAACCGGGATCACATATACCCATAGAATAAGCAACTCCCGGAAGTCCCATAAGAAGCCAACTACTCATGTCTGACGCTTCAGCACTCATGGCTGTAACTAAAGGTCCCAGCTTTCTACCACCAAGATAAAAGCCATCAGCATTTTGGGTTTCATGTGAGAATTTAAATCCAACATAAACAACTCCTGCCAGATATAAAATAATCGAAACCATGATAAGGATATTTGGGTTCACTTTCTTTTCCTCCTAAAATATAAAGTTTTTAATAATTTATAATAGTTTTTTACGTTTTAGTAATATAAGTGAACATGCGCAAATCGCTATTACACCTATAACAATCTGTAAAAAACCGAAGCTTGATGCAGAAAATGGCATGCCTTTGGTATTAACATTCATACCATAAAAACCTGATATGATATTAGGTATACCTAAAACAAGTGTTATACTTGTAAGATATTTCATCACTTCATTAATTTTATTATTAATTATAGTTGAAAGCAAATCTCTGGTTCCGTTTATTATATCTCGATAAATACTTGTCATCTCGATAGCCTGTTTATTCTCGGTAATAACATCATCAAGAAGTTCTTTATCATCCGGGTACTGCTCTAATCTCTTATATCTTGTAAGTCTGTCCAAAACAGCTCCATTAGCTCTTAATGAAGTTGCAAAGTAAACCAGCGTGGATTCTAAGGTATGAAGATTTATGATATCATCATCTTCAGTTCCACCGCCTATATTTTCCTCTATAGCAGTTCTTTTTTTATCTATAAGTCTAAGATAATTCTGATATTGAACTGTAATCCTGAATAATATTTGATATACAAATCTGAGTTTTTTCTTGGTTGAAAACTCCTTTACTTTATTATCCATAAATGGTGTAAGAACAGGAGATTCAGCAGTACATATGGTCGTTATACACTTAGATGTAATTATTATACCAAGAGGAATTGTTGTATAACCCTCTACATCATTAATAATTTCCGGTGTCGGAACGTCCACAAGAATTAATGTATAACCATCTTCTAACTCCACACGTGATGATTCTTCCTCGTCGCAGGCAGCTAAGATATCTTGTATATCAACTTCAAGTTCTTCTGACAATCTAAGTGCTTCATCCTCAGTAGGCATCACTACATTTACCCATACCCCACTATCTATTTTTTCTTCTGTATGAATCTTTTTATCATCAGTTTTATATATATTAATCATTGTTTTTTCCTCTTTATACCAAGATTATTTTTTCTTTTTTGAACCTCACTGTTTTGAAAAAACTATCACACTTAGAGGAGGAACCTTTACATTAATACTGTATTCCTTACCATCAAAACTGATTGCCTTTGCAGCTATACTCTTGTCATTAACATGATCTGTGCCACCGTACAGGGAGTAATCGCTGTTAAAAATTTCAACATATGTTCCATCTGAAGGAACTCCTGCCATGAAATTCTCATATAGAACAGGCAAAAAGTTGAATATAATGAATAAGATATTGTTTTCTTTCGAATCCTTTCTCACAAATGTAATTATTGCATGATCAGAATCCAATTCACTTATCCATTCAAAGCCGGAAGGATCAAATTCATCCTTAAAAAGTGCTTCATTGGTAAGATACAATTTATTAATATCTGTTATAAAATTATAAATACCAGTATTATTCTTAACCATATTTAAGGTTTCATCATGTGATATACGTTTCAAAGGATTCCAAGGAACGCTACTTCCATACTCATTACCCATAAAGGAAAGCTTTATGCCGGGCATAAGCATCATATAAGCATATAACAGTTTGAACTGGGCATCCTTCTGTTCTCGGTTTCCTGGAATTAATTCCTTAAGTGAAATATCCGGATTTGTTAAACTGTGATCCAAAGGCAGTAGATACTTTTCAGTATATAAGTAAAGCGTATTTCTGGTGATGAGCTCATGTCTGCCTTTTCTGTAAAACATATCTGTTTTAATATACTCAAATATATTCTTTTTGAAATCATCATTCCACTTATAATCAAATTCCAAACCTTCTTCGGTATCTGTGGACGTTAAACCAAGATAACCACGAGAATCCTGACCTATGGTTATAAAACCGGGATACAGATTATGAATCCTTGAATTTAAATCCTTAAAAAATGAACATGCATCAAGATTTATATTCCCACCGTATATATTAGGACTCCAAGATTCTTCTCGTCTTCCGTGATCCAAAAAAAGGGCAGTTTCTAACGAGTTAAAGCAAAATCCGTCTACATGAAATTCCATTATCCAATATCTTATGACAGAATTAAGAAAACTTCTTACACATGGATTTGAAAAATCAAAATTATAAGCATTCACAAATGGATGATGCTTCATAACGTTATCCTGTACAGAGTAAGGACATACTTCCTCTATTGATGAAAGTATTGATTTGTCCTTAGGGAAATAAGTAAGACTTATGTTAGTCATTACACTTATTCCTTTTGTATGAAGATAGTTTACAAACCATTTAAAATCATAAGAATCGCCAAGGCGCTTGTATACTTCAAAATAATTAAATGTCATATATCCTATGGAATTTTCATCATAAAAATCCATAATAGGAGTAAGGAGTATATGAGTAACATTTAACTTAGGAAGCAGTTCGCCCAGTATTTGAGCAAGATGCTTATATGAGGATATATCATATTCGTTTAAGAATGTATAGGGATGAAGTTCATATATTATAATTGGTTTATCCTGTTTGGATTTTTTAACATTAAAACCAGCATCTTTCCACTTAAATTCATTATGATGATTATCATCAACAGCTGCATAATTATATGTCACAACACTGTTTTCGTTATTACTTACAAATGTAAAAGGATCATCAATAATTAATGTATTGACAGAATTCAATTTGATCTCATATTTATATTCTGCATTGGGATACACACCCGGAATAAATAATTCAAATATTCCTGAATCTCCAAGCTTCATCATCTGATAAAGTGAAGGATTATAATCATTGAAATCACCTATAACACTAACTCGCATAGCTTTCGGAGCCCATATAGCAAAGTAAGTACCATATGAAAAATCATTTTTGCCTGATGGCTTTTTATACTTTGCTTCAAAATCCAACTCATACTGCTTTGCATGTGAATTGAGATGTACATAATGAGCACCAAAATACTTATATGCATCATAAAGAACTCCATCTTCAAATTTCTTTATGATATTGTTAGGAAAAAGATCTGTATATTGATAAAGTCCGGGTTCAGTTCTTTTTTCACCTTTTTCATCAGTAACTTCAAAGTAGTACTCAAAGATTTTACCCTTAGGAAAAAAGAGTGCAAAAAAACCTTCATCATCCATTTTATACATATCTAATTTTTTATTCTGAGATACATAACAAACCTTTACTAAAACCGCTCCCGGATAGTATGCCTGTAAAAGTAAACCCCCCGGCGCCTTACTAAATCCAAGTATACGCTCGGGATTAGATGATTCGGTATACTCGATTTCCTCAACATCTGCCCAATTCATCATATCATATAATTTTTTTTCGTTTGTATCCTTCATCAAGTCCTACCCCCTTATTTTTATTCTTCTTCCTTTACATCAGAGATATATTCTAAAAGGATATTCTCCATAATCAAAGAAATACCAAGTATGTATAGCTCCGGAAAAACAAATATAAATATAACATACTTATAAAAAGATAATAACATAAGAGCTGTAAACACAATTGTAATCGCAAATAAAGCTAAGGTTTTACCCGGATGAGACAAGGGCATGATAACCATAAGCTTTAATGCATTTTTCAGGTTCATCTTAAACCTGGATAATGCAGGATATATGTATATACCCGCACAGAAAACAAATATCATTATAGCACCGTAAATAGCTATAAGTACAATACTTACCGGCTTTGTTAGCATTGAGGCAGATATAAATACAAAGTATATACCACCTAGACAGATAATATTAACCAAAAGAGTTAGTAACCAGATAATTCCGGATAACTTGATATTATCTTTAAAGCCTTTTACGTAGGTTTTAAACATATATCCTCTTTCTCTTCTGATAACCTTTACAGATGCATAGTAAAATGCAGTAAATGCCGGTCCTATGGTTAATACCGGTATACATGAAATCAAAAATAATATATTTAGAATAACACCATCTACTATTTTAGACAGTATCTTCATATGTTTTGAATCTTCTTTAAATAATTCAATCTTCATACATTTTCCCCAAAGTAGAATAGTTGGTTAAATCAAAATTCATGAATCAAAAGTCCGCTGCGAAGCTTTGGCTCAAACCAAGTTGATTTCGGAGGCATGAGCATACCTGCATCAGCAACATTAAAAAGCTCATGAATAGAAGTCGGATACATGGAAAATGATATTTTCATATCGTTGTCAGCTCTCTTTTCAAGTTCTTCCATACCTCTGATACCTCCTACAAAATCAATTCTTTCATCGGTTCTGGGATCTTTGATTCCAAGGATTGGCTCTAAAAGATAATCCTGAAGAATTGACACATCTAAAGCTTTAACAGGATCATCCTTTTGAACATACTCAGGCTTTATGGAAAGCATGTACCACTTATGATCTACATACATTCCAAATTCGCCTTTCTTTGATGGACTCTTTTGGCCGTCATGAGCTTCTTTTATATCAAATTTATCACTGATTTTTTCTATCAGTTCATCCACAGAAAGACCATTTAAATCCTTGACAGTTCTATTATAATCCATAATCATAAGCTGGTCGTCCGGGAAAAGAACAGAGAGAAAATAATTCGATTCTGCAGAATTATCTTCACCATTCTCCTCTCTCTTTTTTAAGCAAACCTTTACTGCAGAGGCAGCTCTGTGATGCCCGTCAGCTATATAAATATCGTTAATGCCGGCGAATTCATCTACCAAATTAAGAATATCTTCTGTAGCTGTAATTTTATATATTTTATGACCTATACCATCATCTGCAACAAAATCATAAAGTGGTTTTGTAGTATTCATAACTTTATTTACAATAGCATTGATATTTACATTGGATCTGTATGCCAAGAAAATAGGTCCTGTTTGAGCTCCAAGAGCAGTAATATGATTGATACGATCTATTTCTTTCTCAACTCTGGTATTTTCATGTTTTTTAATAACACCATTTACATAATCATCAACAAAAGCAGTTGCAACAATACCGGTCTGAACTCTTCCATTCATGGTAAGTGAATATATATAATACATGAGATTTTCGTCTTTTATATACTCACAGTTTCTCTTCATCTCAACATAAGTGCTGTGGGCTTTTCTGTAAACATCCTCGCTATAAGGGTCAACTCCCGGTTCTAATTGAGTTTCAGCCCTGTCTATACGTAAAAATGAGTCGGGATGCTTCTTTACTTCCTCTCTTGCTTCTTCTTCGTTGTAAACATCATATGGAAGTGCAGCAATCTCCGCTGCAAGGTTTTGAGTCGGTCTTACTGCACTAAATGGTTTTATAACTGCCATAATCTATCTCCTTTATCTGTTTTCTCTAGGTACATAATCCAGATGCTTACCAACAAACTTGTAAGCAGGTCTGATAATCTTACCGTTATTAATGATTTCTTCTAATCTGTGTGCGCTCCAACCTGAGATTCTTCCCATGGCAAACATCGGTGTAAATAATTCCTGTGGTATACCTAACATGGTAAATATAAATCCACTGTAAAAATCAACATTTGCACACACTGGTTTAACTACATGTCTATGTTTAGAAACCAATCTTGTAGATATTTTTTCTACAGTTTCGTAGAATTCAAATTCATCTTCAAGACCCTTTTCCTTTGATAAGCTCTTAGCGCCCTTCTTAAGAATTACTTCTCTTGGATCTGAGATGGTATAAACAGGATGTCCGATACCATATATTAATCCCATTTTATCAAATGTCTCTTTATCTAAAATCTTTTGTAAATATTCCTTGAGAGCATCCTTATCCTTTGTATCTTTAACATGCTTCCTAATGTCCTCAAACATAGCTTGAACCTTTAGATTGGCTCCACCATGCTTAGGACCCTTCAAAGAAGATATCGATGCTGCAACAGCGGAATAAGTATCAGTTCCTGAAGATGTTACTACATGATTCGTAAATGTAGAGTTATTACCTCCACCATGCTCAGCATGTAAAACAAGAACATTATCAAGAACAGAAGCTTCAAGCTCAGAAAACTCACCATTCGGACGAAGTATATAAAGCAAATTTTCTGCAGCTGAGTAATCAGCTTTAGGAGTCTTAATAATAAGTGAATCCTGACAATTAAAATGCCTGTGTGCATAGTAGCTGTATACAGATAGTAAAGGCATCTGAGCAATAAGTCCGAGAGACTGATTTAATACGTTTTCAACACTTATATTATCAGGATTTTCATCATACGAATATAGACTTAGAACTGATTTTTGAAGTCCGTTCATAAGATTCTGACTGGGTTTTTTCATGATTACATCTCGAACAAACTGACCTGTAAGAGTTCTTTTTTCGCTTAAGACTTCTACAAAGCTTTTAAGTTCTTCGGATGTCGGAAGTGTACCAAAAAGAAGGAGGTAAGTGGCTTCTTCAAACTTATATTTGGTACTGACAGGTCCCTTAACTAAATCACTTACACTGTAGCCTCTGTAATAGAGATTACCATCAGCCGGTTCCTTAACACCATTTACAAACTTATAACCCATAACGTCAGAGATTTCTGTAAGTCCGGTAAGAACACCGTTACCGTTACTCTCTCTAAGTCCTCTCTTAACATCATACTCCTGATAAAGATTCTGATTTATAATTCCGTTTTTATTGCATTTTTTAACCAAGGTCTTAAAAAAACGCTCTGAATCTGTTTTTGTTTTATCCATAACACACCTCCAAAGACATCACTCGTAAAGCGTTTAACTCAGTCGTAGTGGACTCTAACTGAGTTAAATTGAGCCGTCTTATAAGAATAACCTAAATATTAGCTAACGTCAAGTTTTGAGCTTTTAATTGTCTATTTAAATTTTCAATAGCTGAGATTATTTCTCCTTCATCCATGAAGGATTGTGTAGTAACATAAGCATTAACATTACTGTGATGATCTCTAGAGATTGCTTTAACATCAAGAATTCCGTCTTTATTTAGATTAAAAGAAATATCTATATACTCCTTTTTCAATAAATGTTTCTTCATGCCTGTAACCTCAAGATATCCTATAAATCTATTGTCATTAATATATTTTTCTTCTCCCATAAGTATGCTGGTATCAGCCTCAAACTGAAGAATCTGACTGTTTGAAAATAAATAAGTAAATGAACATGGATACACATAATCTCTAGGTATTATCTCGAATATTTCACCGTTTTTCTTAACTAAAGAAATGGGCATGGCACAATACTCTAAAACTGTTTTTCCACAAATCTGATTATATATATCATCATTTTCATACCTTAGTGCGAGTAAAGCAGCACCAACAGCAGGAAAATCCGAAATATCCGGTAGATCCCGGCCACTTAAACCATATTTTATACCTAGTCTCTGCCTTAAATAATTATATTCATCGGTATCACAATACAAAAAACTTGTATAATCTTCTTTTAGCTTATCAGCAGCAATTTTATAAGCCTGTGAAGAGTTTTTTATTATTTTGTTTTCCAAAAAACCAAGCTTTTCATCAGTCTTTCCTTCAAATGTTATACCTGTTCTCTTTCCTCCAAAAGAACCTACTGAGCGTATCAGATTATCATCAATCTCATAATAAGCGGATTCATGACCATAAGAATCCGTATACATAAAGTGTACAGAACCTATAGCGTTATAAAGCGAACTGATAGCAAGCATACATGCACTTTGTTTATTTGCGATACGAACAACCTTAAGTCCAGCTATTTTTGATGCTTGTAATAGTGCCATCCTCTGGGTCGAGTCAAAGTAAGGAGATACGCTTATACAAACACTTGTGATTCTATCTTTTAAGGTGCTTTCGGCAAAATCCCTTAGTTTTTTAAGAATCATAGAGCAAAGCTCCTGTACATAGTACTTTTTACCGTCTATATGCAAAAAATCTTCTCTTCCAAGCTTTATATATATGTCTTCTATACTTTTATTACCTTCATCTGCGCTTAAATTCAGATAATTTCCCACAATAAATGAAGCTGAGCTTTTATCATATCCGATTTTATTCCTAACAATATACCGATTATTATCATCACATACCATATAGGGCTTATTATCTTTCCCTATATAGGCCATCCTTATATATTCTCTTCCAAAATCCAATCCTAATGCTATTCCCATATTTATCTCCATGCGTAAATAAATATAACAAAATTCTTAAACTTTCCAAAAAAGTATATCACAAATATTGCTTTAAATCAAAAAATAGTTTATATTATTATGGTTATACAACAAATAATATCTAGAAAGAGGGAATAATAATGGAAATTATGCAACTTAGAGAAGTTTTTAAAAACGCTGAAGCATACTTTGATAAGGATATTACTATATGCGGATGGGTTAAAAGTATCAGAGATTCCAAAAATTTCGGCTTTATAGTCCTTAATGACGGAACGTACTTTACTCCTATCCAGATTGTATATAATGCGGATATGGAAAACATTGAAGAAATTCGTCATCTTAACATAGGAGCGGCTTTAATAGTTAAAGGAACACTTGTATCTACACCAAATGCAAAGCAGGCTTTTGAAATACAGGCTAAAGAAATAGTGGTTGAAGGTAAGTCCACACCGGATTTTCCTCTTCAGAAAAAGCGTCATACTATGGAATACTTACGTACCATCTCTCACTTAAGACCACGTACGAACACTTTTCAAGCTGTTTTCAGAGTACGTTCTCTTATTGCTTACGCTATACATAAATTCTTCCAAGAAAGAGATTTCGTATATGTTCATACACCACTTATCACAGCAAACGACTGTGAGGGTGCAGGTGAGATGTTTAAGGTAACTACTCTTGATATGCTTGATATTCCTCTTAATGATGAGGGAAATGTAGATTACTCTAAAGATTTCTTCGGTAAAGAGACCTCTCTTACAGTTAGTGGTCAGTTAAACGGCGAAACATTTGCTCAGGCATTTAGAAATATATATACTTTCGGACCTACATTCAGAGCAGAAAACTCTAATACAACACGTCATGCTGCTGAATTTTGGATGATAGAACCTGAAATAGCTTTCGCAGATCTTGATGATGATATGCTTCTTGCTGAAGATATGATGAAATTCATTATTAATTATGTATTAGAGCATGCACCGGAAGAGATAAACTTCTTTAATTCATTCGTGGATAAAGGTCTTTTAGAGCGTCTAAATAATGTCAGAAACTCTGATTTTGCTCGTGTAACTTATACCGAAGCTATAGAGATTCTTGAAAAGAACAATGATTATTTCCAATATAAGGTTTCATGGGGAGCAGATCTTCAAACAGAACATGAAAGATATTTAACAGAAACAATTTACAAAAAACCAGTATTTGTTACAGACTACCCTAAGGAAATCAAAGCATTTTACATGAAACTAAACCCGGATAATAAAACTGTTGCTGCTATGGATCTCTTAGTTCCGGGTATTGGTGAAATAATCGGAGGAAGCCAGAGAGAAGACTCTCTTGACCTTCTTAAAAAGCGTCTAAATGAGCTAGATATGCCTGAAGAAGCCTACGACTTCTATCTCGATTTAAGAAAGTACGGCTCTACCAGACACGCTGGCTTTGGTCTTGGTTTTGAGCGTTGTGTAATGTATCTTACAGGTATGGCTAACATTAGAGATGTAATACCATTCCCTAGAACTGTTGGTACCTGTGATTTATAATTTGTATTTGATTTTTATGTAAAAAGATGATATTATTCTAAAAATTTAGTTTTTCCTTGAAAGGAGTTGGTTTTTTGGATTCCGGCGACGCGATTAAGCTAGTCATATTATTAATACTATTGTTACTTTCTGCATTCTTTTCTTCTGCAGAAACCTGTCTTACTACTGTCAGTAAGATACGTATAATGACTCTTAGTGACGAAGGCAATAAGAAAGCTAAGCTTGTACTTAAGATGAAAGAAGAGCCTGCAAGGATGCTTAGTGCTATACTTATAGGCAATAATATAGTTAACTTAAGTGCTTCATCTCTTACTACTACTTTTGTTATTTCCATAACAAGAAAGCTTGGTATGTCCTCTCATGCCAGCCTTTGGACCGGTATTGGTACAGGCTTACTTACTGTTCTTATACTGATATTTGGAGAGATAACACCTAAGTCAATGGCTACTGTAAGTGCTGAAAAGCTTTCTCTTATGTATGCCAAGCCCATATATGCACTTAGTCAGTTTTTCAGTCCCATATCCTTTGTATTGAACAAGCTTTCCGATTGCATACTTAAGCTTCTTCGTGTGGATCCCAAAAGCATTCCCCAGATTACAGAGAATGAGTTTTTAACCTATGTTGACGTAAGTCACGAGGAAGGTATATTAGAGCCCGAAGAGCATGCTATGATAAATAATGTTGTTGATTTCGGAGATTCTCTTGCTAAGGATATTATGGTTCCAAAGGTTGATGTCACTTTTGCTGATGCTGATTATACCTATGATGAACTTGTATCGGTATATAAAGAATTTAAATTCACTCGTATGCCTGTTTTCAGTGAAAATGAGGACAATGTACTTGGAATTGTAAATCTTAAGGATATGTTCTTTTATGAAGGCGAAACTGAAACATTTAATGTCAGATCAATCATGAGAGAACCATATATCACTTATGAATATAAAAAGATATCTGAGCTTTTCAGAGAAATGAAAAAGGAATCAATACCAATGGCCATAGTACTCGATGAGTACGGTTCAGTATCAGGTATTCTTACCATGGAGGACTTAATAGAAGAAATCGTAGGTGAGATACGCGATGAGTACGATGCTAACGAAGAGGATGAAATCACCAAGGTTAATGAAACGGATTATATTCTCCTTGGCGTTGCAAAGTTAGATGATATTAGCGAAAAAATAGGTATACATATTGAATCAGATAATTATGATTCCATAGCCGGTCATGTTATAAATCTTTTGGATCATTTTCCTGATTCCGGAGAACATATCTGCGATGATTATGCTGAGTATACCGTAATAGAAGCAAACAATAATCATATTGATAAAGTTAAGCTCCACCTTTTAGAGAGAGAAGAAACGAATGAGGAAGAATGATTATAACTCACTTCTTTGTCTCAATGCTTCATAAAGAACAAGTGATGCTGCCACCGATGCATTTAATGATTCTAAATTGTTTTTCATAGGAATTGTTATGTGTATCGTCGGCAGCTTTTTTATATCTTCTGATATTCCATTTGCTTCATTTCCTATGATAAAAGCAGTTTTTTTCGAATAATCCGGTTTTGTATAATTATAAGAATCCTCCAGAAGTGTGCTAAAGACACTTACCTCGCAATCCATAAGCTTTTGAACAGTATCACATAAGTCATTAACATAGATAAAAGGCAAGTCAAAAATAGCTCCCATAGTAGATCTCACCACCTTAGGAGAATGAATATCAACTGAGTTTTTAGATAATATAATAGCATCTGCACCGGCTCCGAGAGCACTTCGGATAATAGTTCCGAGATTCCCGGGGTCACTTAAATCATCCAGTATAAGAAAAAGTGAATCATCCTTTAAATTGGCAAATATATCATCAACAGTTATGCTTCTTACATTACATAAACAAAGTATACCTTGAGGAGTTTTTGTTTCAGATAGTTTTTTATAAATATTATCAGAAATTACGGTGATTTTAGAGTTCACTTCTATTTCCTTTATAATATCAAAATTACTTTTAAAAAAAGACTCACTTACATAAATATCATTGGTAATATTTCTTTTTAGAGCTTCTTTTACTATTCTTAGACCTTCAGCAACAAAAAGCCCCTCATCTCTTCTTGATTTGGAGCTTTTTAATAATTTTGAAATCCTTTTTATGTTTTTATTATCCAGACTTTTTATAATATCATTATTCAAAATTCATACCTCATTGTAAATAATTATGAAGCCATATGACTGAGCTTTGCTGTTTGGTCAGCAGCAATTATATTTTGAATGATCTCATTTATATCACCGTTAAGGATATCATCGAGTCTATGACTGGTAAATTTGATACGATGATCTGTAACTCTTCCTTGTGGGAAGTTGTAGGTTCTTATTTTTTCAGAACGGTCTCCGGTTCCAATCTGACTTCTGCGTTTCTCAGCCTGCTCAGATTCAGCTTTTTCAAGTTCCATCTCATATATTCTGGATTTTAAAACCTTCATAGCCTTATCTTTGTTCTTTAACTGAGATTTTTCATCCTGACATGTAACTACAATTCCTGTAGGAATATGTGTAATACGAACAGCTGAGTCAGTAGTATTTACGCACTGTCCACCATTTCCGCTCGCTCTGTATACATCAATTTTACAATCATTAGGATCAACATAAATCTCTACGTCATCTACTTCCGGCATTATAGCAACTGTAGCAGTTGAAGTATGTATACGTCCTCCCGACTCAGTAGTAGGGATTCTTTGAACTCTGTGAACACCACTTTCATACTTAAGCTTAGAGTATGCGCCTTTACCATCAATCATAAATACTATTTCTTTAAAACCACCTATACCACTTTCATTAAGACTTATGATATTTACTTTCCAATTATTAGACTCTGCATATTTAGAATACATCTTAAAAAGATCTGCAGCAAAAAGCGCTGCTTCATCTCCACCTGCTCCGCCTCTTATCTCAACAAATACATTTCTTTCATCATTAGGATCCTTAGGAAGCATAAGTATCTTAAGCTCCTGCTCACATCTTTCCTTTGCACTTTTACATTCAGAAAGCTCTTCTTTTGCAAGCTCCTTCATTTCTTCATCTTTTTCTTCTTCAATAAGCTTAAGACTATCTTCTATTCCCTGACATGCTGTCTTGTATTCATTGTATTTTTCAACTATAGGACTTAATTCGCTCTGCTCTTTCATAAGTTTCATATATCTGTTTTGATCAGACATACAATCAGGGCTACTAAGTTCAAAATTAATATCCTCGAGACTTCTTTTTAAGTCCTCAATCCTATCAAATAACATATCACTCAATTTTTTTACTTCCTTCCTTTAACTATTCTATCATTACCTGAATAGTCTTTAAAAACTTCTATATCGTAAAAACCGTTTTCTTTAAGAATCTCTTTTAAGTATTCTGCTTGATTATAACCTATTTCTAACAATAGTAAAGCATTTTCTTTTAAATATACAGTAGATTCTTTAGCTATAATCCTGTAAAATAAAAGTCCGTCTTCTCCTCCGTCAAGAGCTGTGATTGGATCATAATCCTTAACCTCACACTCAAGTTCCTTTATAACACTACTTTCTATGTAAGGAGGATTGGATATAATAATATCAAACTTTTCATTGATATTATGAAACATATCACTATGAATCAAATTAACACAAGCATTGTTAATATCGATATTTTTTTCCGCAACTTTTAAAGCTTTTTCGGATATGTCAGAGGCTGTAACCGTTGTTTTTATACCCTGAATACTGCCTTCGCAAGCAAGAGAAACTGCTATACAACCACTCCCTGTACATAAATCCAGTATATCAAAAGACTTTGCAGGAATTTCTTTCATATATTCCAATGCTTTCTCTACAAGCAATTCTGTTTCCTGTCTTGGTACCAAAACATCTTGATTTACCATAAATCGTCTGCCATAGAAGTAAGTATATCCAAGTATATGTTGAAGCGGTACTCTTTGGGCTCTAAGCTTTATTAATTCAAGATATTTAAAATAAAGGTTAACATCAGATGCTTTGCTTTTGTTTAAAATATACTCTGCCTTTCCAATTTTATATACTTCTTCAAACAATATCCAAGCGTCAATAGAGGCATCAGTTATACCTGCTGCCTCTAAATACATGTTTGCTTCTTTTAAAATGTCTTCATATGATTTATCTTTCACTAATCATCCTCATGCTCTGAAAGCCACTTCTCTAAGTCTTTTTCCATGTCTTTCATGTTATTACCAAATCGTTCTCTCTCACGTCTGGCTGCTTCTCTTTGCTCTTTACGTAATTTTTCTCTTTCTTCACGTCTCTTTAAAGCTTCCTGATCACGCTTGAAAAATCCACCTTTCTTACGTTTTCTCTCAGGTTTTTCAGAAGCAGTACCGGAACTAATTTCCTTACTGATCTTAATTTCATCTATAGGTCTAACCTTCTTTTCTTCTTTTTTATCAGTAAATCCAAGCTCTTCATCATACTTTCTCTTAAGAGATTCCTCGTCCATGATTTCTTCTGTATCTACAGATTTTTCAGGAACGGAAGGTATGGTGCTTTCTGTATTATCAGATTCTGTAGGTTTCTTAATATCATCTTCCACAGGAGCTGATTCACTCTTTAAACTACTATCTTTATCAATATTCTTAGTAGAAACCTCGGCAGCTCCCTCGCTCTTATCCTCAGGTTCAGCAACAGATACCACTTTATCCTCAGTTTTTAAAATCTCTGATTGCTCTAAAGTAGAATTAGTATCTTTACTCTTTCTTTGAGATTTTTTACGTTTCTTCTTTCTTTTTGTTGATTGAGTTCGAGGCAATGTATCGCTTTTTGGAGATTCTTCTGATGAATTATCTTCTGAATCCTTATCATCAGATGTAGAAGCTTTTTCTATACTATCTTCAGAAGCCTTCTTTTCTTCAACAATCTCTTTATTTTCTTCAGATTCAGTTTCATCTGATAAGACTTCCTTTACTTCAATCTCATCAAGATCTTCATCGCTATCTTCACCCTCGAGATCAAGAGGAGAATCTCCTTCTCCCTGCATAATTCTGGTTTCTTCTTCTATTGCCTTACGTCTGTGCTCTTCAAGTCTTCTTCTTCTGGCAGCAAATCTCTTACGTTCAAGTAAAAAGCTTTCCCAATCAAAGACTGCCTCTACACCTGCAATAGCAACTTCAAGCATTTCATCTTCCGGTTCTCTTGTTATAAGTCGCTGTATAAGTAAACCTGGCGTTAATAAAAGCTTAAGAGCGTTATTATTTGACTTTATTGCAGCATACATAATCTCATAAAGAAGCCCCTGAACTACCGGAAACACAAGGATTCTTAAAAGCAGACGAAGCCATAATAATCTGAAATTAATAAATGTCATAGCTATGTCACTTATAAGAATGGCCATAAGCGTATATGTAGTAGCGCACTTCTCTGCTTCACGAGGCATACGCTTAACATTTTTAACAGTAAGCTTTTTACCATAATCAATACAGTTTGAAACCATGTGCTGGGCACTGATATTCATAAAGCAAATTCTTATACCTCTGTTTAATGATGCGAATAATATAAATAAAACAAAGAATATAATTCTTGAAAATACTTCTATGGTACCAAGTAAAATCGGTTTCGAAATATAAGCCCTGCAAACATCGGAGAAAAAAGAAGGCAAAACAAAAAAACAGGCAATTGAAAGAATGATTGCTCCTAAAAGAACCAAAACATTAACAAAACTAAATGCTTCTTCCTTTCTGTCATTATCAAATATTTCTGCTGATTTGCCTGTATACTTTACTCCAAGTCTGGCCCAATCAAGAAATGCTACTATACCACGTATAAAAGGAGCTCTGAAAATAGCACTTTTTTCCGATATACTTGAAAACTTATCCTTAGTAATACTAATCTCGCCGTTTCTTCTTCTCACGGCAATACTTATATCTGAACGGTGTCTGATCAGAACGCCATTAACGACTGCCTGACCACCAATACCTGATGATTTCATGTAATAATCCCTTCATACTATATTTATTGATTATAATGAAAGGGCCACGAAAAAACGTTCGTGGCCACTAATCGCCATATAAAATGACGTTCTTTTCTGATGTTGTTTATTCCTATGCATTAAGTCCATACTTACGATTGAACTTATCAATAGCACCACGGGCAGAAATAGCCTTCTGCTGACCTGTGTAGAAAGGATGACACTTAGAACATACTTCCACGTGAATCTCTTCCTTAGTAGAACCTGTAACGAACTCGTTACCACAGTTACATACTACCTTTGCTTGATAATAAGTAGGATGAATATCGCTTCTCATAGTATTCCCTCCATTCATTAGCCATCGGATACATAATCTGAAAATTATCATAACAGCGTTATGTAACCATACTCTATGACTTTAATAACGTTATCACTTGAAAATCAACACTTACAAAGGATAACTCATAACAACTAGTAGAGTATAGCATAGTAAATATTGATTTGTAAAGCACTTTTTATATATATTTTATGATTTTTTGTTATTATTCACAGTCGTTTATCCTGTGAATAGTAACAATTATTTTTATAATTCTATAATCAGATAAGCTTTATCTTTCTGATGGATTCTATAAATTCAAAATTATCTTTTGTCTGCTTGAACATACGTATAATACGTTCTACTATTTGATCATTTCCCTTTGCATTTATAAATGCTCTTCTCATAAGCAGTGAAGCCTCTAATTCATCCTGTCTCAGAAGTAAGTCTTCTCTTCTGGTACTGGATTTTGTAAAATCAATTGCAGGGAATAATCTCTTTTCGGATAAACTTCTATCCAAAACAATTTCCATGTTTCCGGTTCCTTTGAATTCTTCAAAGACAACGTCATCCATTTTACTTCCTGTATCCACAAGAGCAGTTGCAAGAATAGTAAGACTACCACCTTCTCTCATATTTCTTGCAGCACCAAAAAACTTCTTTGGCATATAAAGAGCAGCAGGATCAAGACCACCACTGAGAGTTCTTCCGCTTGGTGTGACTGTAAGGTTATATGCTCTGGAAAGTCTTGTAATACTATCAAGAAGTATAGTAACATTCTCTCCGTTTTCAACCAGTCTCTTAGCTCTTTCTATAACCATCTCCGATACTCTTTTATGATTATCCGGCAGTTCATCGAAAGTAGAATATATTACCTCTACGTTATTTCCCATTATAGATTCTTTAATATCTGTAACTTCTTCAGGTCTTTCATCTATAAGCAATACTAAGATATGCATCTTAGGATAATTATGCTTTAAAGACTTAGCAACCTGCTTAATAAGTGTAGTTTTACCGGTTTTTGGCTGAGATACAATCATACCTCTTTGACCCATACCTATAGGAGAAATAATATCCATAATTCTCATTGCTACTGAGCATCCGGGTGTTTCAAGTCTTAATCTCTCATCAGGGAATATCGGAGTGAGCTTATCAAATTTTCTTCTGTTTATAAGATCTTCCGGTTTATCGTTGTTTACGTTGATAAGTTGCATAAGTGCATCGAACTTTTCGACAGAAGGTTTAGCATATCCCTTAACTATATCACCTGTTCTAAGATTATATTTTCTTATCATAGCAGGTGAAACATAGACATCACCTGCACTTGGAAGGTAGTTATCACAACGCAAAAAACCAAATCCATCCGGCATAATCTCAAGGATACCTTCCTTAACTATGCACTCTTCTAATTCCTTTTCATCTACATTAAAATTTTGCTTTGGTTTTTGATTTCTTTTAATATTTTTGTTATAATCAGTCACATTGTTGGATTTATTGTAGCCTCTCTGATATGGTCTGTTATCATATCTGGAGTCTCCTCTATTCTCGTTTTTGTAATCGTTTTTATAATCAAACCTGTTATCAGTTCGAGAGTCTGACTTGTTTTCATTCCTTGATTGATTATCATGATTATTATAATTATTGATTTTATCATTATTATCAGTATCTACATTTTCTTTATAATCAGTTTTTACTTTAGATGTTTTTTTATTTTCACTTTTTTTTGGTTTTTCCTGTACAGAATTTAATTCTTTAAGTCTTTCTATTAACTCTTGTTTTTTAAATGTGGTAACACTTTTTATACCTTGGCGTTTGCCTTCAAGACGCAACTCTACCAAAGTCATTTCTTCATAATTCATAAATATAATTAATCCTCCGATAATGAATGTTTTTAATTTGGATAATTTGTCTGAAATAAAACAGAAATATTTGTTTAATATTTACATAAGCCTATAAAAGAATATACAAATATCTGAATGTTGATACCTAATAATATATTGACTCTGTTATTATACTTAATAATTTAGATTTTGTAAATGGAAAAATATATAAATTTATATGATTAAGCAAAAAAAATACAGAGATATGCAAATACAAAAACGAATAATAAACTAACAATATCCTGTAATTATTATAAAAAAAGATATTTTTGTCACTTTTTAACAAATTTTACTTGCATTTTTTTTATTTTATGGTAAAATTTAACTATGTTAAACGAAGCTTTAACAGCTGTTTTTGATTAAACGTATATGTATTCATAATATTTCTTTCCTAAAACAGGGAGCCGGATTTATATCCGGCTCTCTTGTTTTATTTCAACTATATTCTAATAAAAAAGCTGATACTGTCTAAAGTATCAGCTTAAATTAAATCAATTATTTCTTTATCAGTTGAGTAGCAAGGATATTTAGTCCGGAGATTATTTCTCCAACCTCTATAGTTATATTACTGTTTATCTCGCTGATTTCAAATGTTTCATGTGAATGTGCAGTAACTTCTTCTGTTGCTGCTGATATAGTTTCTATACCTTCAATAATTGCATGATTAGACTCTGTGAGTCCGGTCATAAGATTATTTAAGTGATTTGAAGTTTCATAAACAGCATCAATCGCTTCGTTTATAGACTTAAAACTATCTACGGTATCATTTGCAATCTCATTTTGAACATCAATGTTTTCAATCATTTCTTCAATTACAGATACAACCTTCGAAAGCTCTTGTGAAACATTTTCAATAAGTTCTGTAATATTATCTGTAGCAGCCTGAGTCTGAGTTGCAAGCTTAGATATTTCGGAAGCGACCACAGAGAAACCCTTACCTGCCTCCCCTGCTCTTGCTGCTTCTATAGAAGCATTGAGAGCTAAAAGACTTGTTTGTGTCGTTATTTCATCAATAATATTAATTATTGACTGCATCTGGGTAGTATGTTCATTTAATTCAGAAAGCTCTTTTGATACATTTACATTACCTTCTGCCGAAACATTTACATGTTCTAAGAAGCTTTCAATATTCTTCTTAGCTCTGTCTACTTCTCCACGTGTTATAACAATCTTTTCACTTATAGAATTAGATGCATCCTCTACATCGCTTATTGCTTCTGATATCTCTTCAGTCTTTTCAAGCTGTAATTGTATGGAAAGTGCAGTATCATTGGTTCCATTAGCAACATTTTCCATGGAAGTCATGGTTTTAGCTGATGAAGACTCAAGTTGTTGCATCTTATCAGAAACAACACCAATATCGGTTATAAGCTTATCCGAAGCAGATATAAGCTCTTCCGAGAGTATTTCTGAGTGTCGCTTTTCTGATTCAAGTGCATTTATTCTCAAGTGATAATTATCAGTTATTACTTTACTTATGACATAAGAAAATGCAATAAGAAGAATAACTGAAGCTATTTGAATTTCTATACTGGCTATATCCTTTGAAGTAAACTTATTGGTAATAAAACCTATAATTACATAAGCTAAATTGATGAGCATAGTAAATGTACAGTGAACAGTAGTTATCCTTACTTCATTATAACCTATGATTATAAATGTTGCCAAAAATGCATAAACATATGCAAGAGGACTAACTGTAGTAAACACTGTATAACAGTAAAAAATCTGGAAAAATACTACAAAAGCATATCTTATCTCAACATTGGACTTATCTTTGGTGTACAAAAACAGGGGTATCACAAAAGGTAATATTGCAAGAATTGAAAAAATCAGATAATATGTTATGGTTCTGTTTCCCTTTATTACTTCTATCATATAAAAGAAAACAAGCATAAATGCAAAGCCTCCATAACACTGAAGTAATTTTTTATTACATCTTGCTATTTCCTCCTTTATAAATATATCCATAGTCTCACTCCTTAATATATAAAGATTTTTTACATATCATGCAAAGCATTGTGGAATTGTTGCATAATATCAATCATTTCACATAGAGATACTGATTTATGAGAACTCTTTTCATTTAGAGTATTAACCTTATCATTAATCTGATTAATAAAACCATTGATTTTTTCAGTATCCTTATAAAGCATATTTATACGTGATTTGGTAGTATCGATAGTATTGTTTATCTTATCGCCTACCGATCTTGTTTCGGCTGAACAATCTTTAACCTTTTCAAAGGTCTCAACCAACTCATTTACTCTAACAAGATTTTCCTCAATACTTGCAGATGTAGTACTAATCTCACCTTGAAGACTTTCAAGTGTCTTATGAAGTATCTCTATGGAAGACTCAATTCCACCAACCATGGCTTTAGTGGATTCTGATAATTCTCTGATTTGTTCTGCAACAACCGCGAATCCTCTACCGGTTTCTCCAGCTCTTGCAGCCTCTATAGAAGCATTAAGAGCCAAAAGATTGGTTCTTTGAGATATACCGTTAATACCCTTTGTAAGTTTAGTGATATTCTTAAAATCATCTTCTAGTTTTCCAAAGGTTTTAGTTATATCTTTTAGCTGATTTTTAGAAACAACTATCTGATCCGTAAGATCTGCAACACTATCATCTGCCTTATTTATGCTTCTGTCGGACTCCTTTGTTGTTTCCTGAATTTCCGATACGCAATTATAAAGATCATCATAATTAGCTGAATTCTCACTGAAAGTATTATAAATATGATTTATCATATCCTTTGTCTGACGTGCAAAATCAGATATAGATCCCATACACTCAGTAAGATAAACCTCTTCACCTATATAGTTTTCAAGGCGCCCCTGAAGATAATCTACACCATGCTCCATAAATTGGTAATCCATAGGAGCCCTGCTTCTATAGGACATATTCATCCCAGGCATAACACCTACAGAGGGATTCTGTATCTCAGGATTAAATATTTTAGATAATACACCCATGTTAACCTCCAAATAGTATCTTTAAAAATAAATAAATAAATAATTATTCAAAAACTGTTAAAACGGCTGTCTGATTAAAGTGGAACTGTCCAAACTGTTCTCCATAGCCCGAAAAACCAATATAGTTCCCAAGACAACCACCCATAAGGCGTACATACTCTGACATATAGCCTTCATTCATAAATAATAAAGATCTTGCAAGGCAATGAACCATGATAGCAAACTTCGGATTTGGAACCTTATCTCTTATCTTCTCAATAGTCTGCTGATTAACTTTTTTATAATCATCCGGCTCTAACAGCTTCATACGGGTATTATTATAAATCCTTGCGTGATACTCTACACCGTTATCTGCTGTAATTTCTTTATTAGCTGTAATCAAAAGCTCATTACCTGCAACTCTTCCCAGTGGATGAGTATCGAAGTAATTAGCAGAAGCATTAACTGATACTCCCAAAGCCTTTGCATAGGCTTCTGCAGCAGGAGTACGGTTATACTCTTTTACTATTCTATTTTTTATATCAACCTTGTATGCGATCATATCACCTACACCCTTTACAGGTTTGTATATATTTTCTTTAAATATATGAACCGGACCACTTTCGTTATGTATAATACAAAAAACAGCTGTTTTAGGTCTAACCACGCCATTTAATGCAACATAAGTCTCACCTGATCCACCATTACCGGCGCTTCCGCCGACTATAGGAATATTTTTGGTTAGAAGAACTGAATTCAATGTAGATAATACAGACTCTTCTGCACACAGAAGAGCGGTTGTAAATTCAAGACAAATAGTATTTCTGTTATTGCCGACTTCCTTAACACACTTCTCTACTCTCGAAGCGTATCTTATGGGATATTTATCAATATCATCAAGAATATCAGCAGCACAAACCACACCAGACTCTATACCACATACAACAAGTTCGTTTTTTGAAACCGACTTATTGGTAATACCTACAATGGTACTTAGTCCCATACTTATGGCACGTGGAAATCTTGCATGTATTTCTTTTGCTATCTCAGTAAACTTATCTGCCGGGGCATTGAAAATGATAAGTTTAGGATTATCAAAATCTACAACTGCCTCACTAACTGTTTGTTTAATATCCGATCCGACGTGACAGGTTCCAATGTTATAATTCATAAAAAGAATGTCCCCCTTTTTATAATAAATATAATAACCAAATATAATCAAAATAACGATAATCATTTATAAATATAGAACAATTTATTGATATAATTTTATCACTAGATAATTATAAATGCAAGCAAAACCACGATTGTAAAAAAGATAATAATAAAAACGCCGAAAGCCTATAAATTATAAGCTTTCGACGCGGTTTATAATAATAATTAATAATGATTAGTGCCACTGCCAATTTCTGACTTCTTCTATATCCTGTCCGTACTCAGCTATATACTGTTTATGTTCTATAAGCTTATCATTCATCTTCTGGATAAGATGAGCGCCTGTATTTCCAAGCTGAGGAAGATGCATAACAACATCTTTAACAAGATTAAAGCGGTCAATCTGGTTCTGAACTCTCATATCAAATGGAGTTGTTATAGTACCCTCTTCTGTATAACCATGAACAGAGATATTTCTGTTAGCACGATCATAAGTGAGCTCATGAATAAGAGTAGGATAACCATGGAATGCAAAGATAATTGGCTTATCCTTTGTAAAGAGCGCATCGTACTCTCTGTCTGAAAGTCCGTGAGGATGCTTAGAATCAGATTCAAGCTTAAAGAGGTCAACTACGTTAATGGCTCTTACCTTAAGATCAGGTAATTCATCATGAAGAATTGTAATCGCTGCCATAGTCTCGAGAGTAGGAGTATCTCCACAGCATGCCATAATTACATCCGGTTCACAACCCTGATCGTTACTAGCCCAATCCCAGATACCAACACCTAAAGTACAATGCTTAACAGCCTGCTCCATAGAAAGCCACTGACGGCTAGGATGCTTAGATGCTACGATAGCATTTACATAATTCTTACTCTTTATACAATGATCAAAGCAAGAAAGTAAGCAGTTAGTATCAGGTGGAAGGTACATACGTACTACGTCTGCCTTCTTGTTGGAAATATGATCTAAAAATCCGGGATCCTGATGTGTAAATCCGTTATGATCCTGCTGCCATACATTGGATGTAAGGATAAAGTTAAGTGAAGCAATAGGAGCTCTCCAGGAAAGCTGATTACAAACCTTAAGCCACTTAGCATGCTGAGCAGCCATAGAATCAACAATACGGATAAATGCTTCGTAACTTGCAAAGAATCCATGACGGCCTGTAAGAAGATAACCTTCAAGCCATCCTTCACACATATGCTCGGAAAGCATACCATCCATTATACGTCCATCTCTTGAAAGATGATCATCTGAATCTATAAGATCAGCATTCCAATCTCTCTCCTGCTCTTCAAATACCTTATAAAGTCTGTTTGACATAGACTCATCAGGTCCGAAGATACGGAAGTTCTTATTTTCTTTATTTAATTTAAATACATCGCGGATATAACCACCAAGCTCAATCATATCCTGAGCCTCTGTCTTACCCGGCTCAACTTCGATTCCGTAATCACGGAAATCAGGAAGACGAAGATCCTTAAGAAGGTTACCACCATTAGCATGTGGATTAGCACCTATACGCTTATCTCCCTTAGGAGTAAGCTCCTCTAATTCTGGTATAAGTCTTCCGTTCTCATCGAAGAGTTCCTCAGGACGATAACTTCTTAACCACTCTTCAAGAAGACCAAGATGCTCTTCTTTTTCCATGGTTATAGGTACCTGATGAGCTCTAAATGAGCCTTCGATTTTATCGCCGTCAACAACCTTTGGTCCGGTCCATCCCTTCGGAGTACGAAGAATAATCATAGGCCAGATAGGTCTGTTAGGATTATTATTTTCTCTTGCATTTTTCTGAATTGCTTTAATTTCTTCGATAACAGTATCCATGGTCTCTGCCATCTTTTTATGCATCTCCATGGGATCTTCACCCTCAACAAAGTAAGGCTTCCAACCGCATCCCTTGAAGAAGCTTTCACACTCTTCATGTGAAATACGTGCAAAGATTGTAGGATTTGAAATCTTATATCCGTTCATATGAAGGATTGGAAGAACTGCTCCATCTGAAACAGGATTTAAAAATTTATTTGAATGCCATGAAGTAGCAAGTGGACCGGTCTCAGACTCTCCATCACCAACAACTGTAACAGCAATTAAATCAGGATTATCAAAAACTGCACCAAATGCATGAGCTATGGAATAACCAAGCTCTCCACCTTCATTTATGGAACCCGGAGTCTCCGGAGCACAGTGACTAGGTACACCACAAGGGAAAGAAAACTGCTTAAACATCTTCTTCATACCCTCTATATCACGGCTGATATTGGGATATACTTCACTGTATGTTCCCTCCATATAAGTATTTGCAATCTGGAAGTTTCCACCATGACCAGGACCGGAAAGATAGATAAGGTCGAGATCGTAACGCTTTATAGCGCGGTTACAATGAGCCCAGATAAAATTCTGACCGGGAACAGTTCCCCAGTGCCCAACTATCTTTTTCTTAATCTGGTCTCTTGTAAGAGGCTCACGAAGAAGCGGATTATCTAATAGATATAACTGTCCGGCTGAAAGATAATTAGCTGCTCTCCAATAAGCATCGATTTTTGAAAGCATCTCGTCATTAAGAGGCTGCTTTTCAAGACAAGTCGTAGACATCAATAAATCTCCTCTCATTTATGTTTGATATATAATCAGATTTAATATTAATTAAATCATGATAAACAATTATAGCATCATGCTAATTTTATTTCAAGGGCTCATCTTCTGTAATATTTACAAGTCCTTCATTAGCAATTGGTTCTGTTATTTCTTCTTCCGAAAGATTTTCATCCTCTAAAAGTCTATCATCCACTGTAACTCTCTTAATAGTCTTCTTACGATAGAAAATATCATATAGGACAGGCACTATAATAAGTGTCATAAGTGTAGCATAAAGCAGTCCACCTATTGTTACTATAGCCATACCTCTACCCATCTCCGAACCTTGTTGCTTGCTTACAGACATAACAGACATACCCAAAACAGTAGTAAGGGCAGTCATAAGTATAGGTCTCATACGTGTTTTTCCTGCTTCAACCAAAGCTTCTTTCTTCTCTATACCGTCATAACGAAGTTGATTTACATAATCAACAAAAACTATACCGTTATTAACAACAACACCTGAAAGAATCAAGAATCCCATCATTGCAAGCATTGATATAGGTTCACCTGTTATAAATAACGCTAAGAAACCGCCTGTAAATGCAAGTGGTATGGTAAACATAATTATCATAGGTGAGAAGAAATTTGAAAACTGAGCAACCATTATAAGATATATGAGAATTATAGCAATCAAAAGCATGAGTGCCATCTTATACATCATCTCATTTACTTCTTCATCTTCGCCCGCAACAGTTATGTCATATCCATCCGGTACATCATATTTTTCAAGCTTTTCTTTAAATTCTCTGGTAAGAAGTACGGTATTATATCCACTTTCTGCAACCGCATCTACAGTAATCAGCTTAGATCCGTCGTTATGCATTATAGAAGCCAATGAATCTTCTTTCTTGTAGGTAGCTATCTCACCCAGCTTAATATGCTTTGTTTTACTGCTTCCGTCCATCTTAGTCTTGGTATACTCAATCTTAAAATCCATAAGATCATCAAGCTCTAAGGTATCTCTTTCGTCAGTGACTATTACATCAATGTTTTCCTGATTAACAGTAATTGTTGTAGCGTTACCATCAGTAGTCAGACCGTTAACAAGAGCCATATAAATCTGTGCAACAGTAAGGTTCTTTTTCATTGCTTTATCTTTATCTATATCAAGAACAATCTGCTTATCAGCATTTTCCTGACCATTGGTAATATCAGTAAAGCCATTGACTTCAGATGCAATTTTCATTATATCTTTGCTGATTTTTAACAGTTCAGAATCATCCTCACCTGTAATATTAACCTGAAGTCCACTTCCGAGCATTGAAGATGTATCCATATTACTTGCTGAAACAGAATAGTCATCCAAATCTTTTTTATCGAGGATATCTTCCATTTTAGCTGCAATTTCAAAGTTTTTATCAGCATAATCCTCATCTAAAAGAACCATTATCATGAAGCTCTTATCGCCTCCGCCACCTCCCATGGCAGAACTCATGGAAAAGTTTGAAGAAAGCATGGTTCCAACAGTTTCAACACCCTTTATTTCCTTAATCTGCTTTGAAATATCATCCATGACTTTAAAGTCTTCTTCCATAGAAGTATCTGGATTTGCAGTAATATTGGCACTTAACTGTATACTACCCATATCCGGAATGATAACCATTCCAGTATTCAGTGACTTCACTATACAAAATACTAGTAATCCAACAGCAACAATCAAAGGAATAATCTTAAATCTAAGACAAAATCTTAAAAGCTTTTCATATGCATTAGTTAATGCATCAAACCACCTGTGAGGCTTTTGTGTCGATTTTTTTAGTAGAGTTGAACCCATCATAGGAACAACTGTTAATGCTACTACAAGACTTGCTATAAGTGAATAAGAAATAGTAAGTCCCATATCAGATAAAAGCTGTCGTGTCAGACCTTCCGTAAAAAGCAATGGAAGGAATACACAAATTGTTGTTAATGTAGACGAGAATATAGCCGCAGCAACCTGATTAGCACCCATAATTGCCGCTCTTACAGCACCTATTCCCTTATTTCTAAGCCTGTATATGTTTTCTATAACAACAATAGAGTTATCTACAAGCATACCTATACCAAGAGCAAGTCCCGACAAGGAAATCATATTCATGGTTATATTGGTAAAGTACATAGCAAGAATAGCAAAAAGTACACTTAAAGGTATTGAAAATGCTACGACAATAGTCGGTCTTATATCTTTTAGGAATATAAAGAGCACAATTATCGCAAAAAGTGCGCCCCATAAAAGATTTGATATAACAGAATCAACGATAATTCCGATATAATCACCCTGATCCATAAGATTCAGTATATGAAGTTTTTTATCTTTCTTAGCAAGGGCATTTAGCTTATCATTTACTCTTTTCGATACTTCCGATGTTCCGGAACTTGATGACTTGTATACAGCCAGTACAACTCCAGGTTCACCGTTTTTCTTAGTATAAATCTCAGAAGAATTGTCAATAATTGTAATATCGGCTACATCCTTAAGTCGTATATCACCAATTTTCTTTATATGAGTTAAAAGCAGATTTGCTATATCTTCATCACTCTTATTCTTCTCATCGACCTTAAGAAGATACTGAGTATTACCTTGATTAATGTAACCGGCCGGCATGGAGAAGTTTTCTGCTTCAATTATCTGGGAAAGCGATTCTATAGTTAGAAGCTTATCAAGATTAGCATTTTTAAGAGCTTCTTTTCTGCTCTTTTCATAAGAGTCTTTTGCTCCTTTTATTTCTTTCTTACTGTTTTCGAGTGTTGTCTTTGCATTGGAAAGCTGAGCGGAGCCGGAGCCAAATGCAGCGGCTGCTGTAATCTTACCTGATTCAACATTTTCATAATTATCCGTAGCTTCCTTTATCTGAGTCTTAACTGCCTTTGCTGCACCCTTTGCAGTAATAATTTCCATCTTAAGGTTTGCAAGCTCAGTATCAATCTGAGGAATACGAGTATTAACTATATCGTATAATTGCTTTAGATTCTTATATTTAAGATTTTCAGCAATTTCCTTCTGTCCCTGTTTTTCAAGCAATTCTCTATAATAATCCAATTTTTCAGGATGATCTAGAGCATCCTTTATATCCTTTGGAGTATTTTCAGCAATTCCCTTTACCTGAGCATCGGTAGCAGCCTTTGACTGAGCTTCTACTGTAGCTTTGATGGTAGCCTGTGACTCAGCCGGAAGAGATGAAAGCATACTCTCAACGTTTGATTCTGTGATTTTTTCTGTAGAACCGGACTGATTATATGCAGACTGTACAGCCGCAATAAGTGCCTGAGTATAAATAGTATTATACATAGCATTATAACCTTCTCCGGTACTAAAGGAATTTTTAATCTTTTTAAGTCCATCATTCATAGCATTGTAAGAATCTACAACACCGTTTTTCTTAGTATAAGCCTCTTTTTCAGTTTTTAATGTAGTTTTATAAGCTTTAAGACTTTGAAGATTTGATTCATAAGCTGCCAATGTAGCAACAGCCTGATTCATCATCTTGGTAAACTTCGCCATTTGATCAGACTTTTCTTTCTGCTGTTCAGAAAGATCGTTTTCCTTATTTTCAAGCTCTTTCTTCGCATCATCAAGCTTCTTTTCGGCTTTGTCGAGCTTTTTCTTTGCCTTTTTTAGTTTTTTATCTGTTGTTGAAAGAATATCCTCGTTAATCTCATCAATTTTTTCTTGATTTAATCTTACCTCAACCGATTTTTCTATAATACCTGAAGCTTCAACATTTGCAACACCGTCAAGCCTTTCAATTTCAGGGATCACCTCTTCTTCTACATATGAAGCAAGCTCAGTACCCTCTAATCCATCGTAAGTAACGCTGGTATAAAGGTTTGCTACCATATCCATACTTATTTCCATAAGCATGGGTTCACCACATTTTTCAGGAAGCTTTACCTGATTAAGTGCCGAAGAAAGCTTAACCATTGCACTATCCATATTAGTTGAAGATGAAAACTCCAATATAGTTGTGGCATAGTTTTCGCTGGCAGTTGATCTAAAAGTTTCTACACCGTTAACAGTTGAAACGCCGGCTTCTATAGGATCTACAACTTCAGTCTCTACTTCCTGGGGAGATGCACCTGTATAGGTTGTAACTATAACAACATACGGGAGATCAAGCTTTGGAAGAAGGTCAGATGTCATGTTATAATAACCGGCTACACCTAAGACTGTAAGTATTAAAACCGCAACTATTACCAGATAAGGTCTTTTTACACTAAATTTTGGCATATTTCTCTCCTTGATTAAAAACAATTATTACAATTTACAAATAATAATTTTTTAAAATTTATAGTTTATTGTCATTTTATTATCTTTATATAATATATCTGCACACGCACCTGATACTATTGGCATAGCAGGTGGTAAATGTCCAAAATCACAATCCATAATAACACTTACGCCCAGGTTTTCCAATTGATTTAAAAAGGCATTGAACTTATCAAGACCAAACATAGGCTCATCAAAGTGATATGGTCTTCCGATTATTACACCCTTTATATACTTAAACCAATCAGCATTTTTTAATTCCCACATACCGCGTCTAATACTAAAAACATTTAAATCACAGGATTCTAAAAACCAAATAAAACCATCCTCTTTATATTTTTCAAGGAATTCAGTAGTTTTGTCATATTTGGTTCCTACAAGATTTAAAAGACAATCAAGACATCCTCCTACTAATCTACCTTCCATATGAAGTTCGCCTGTTTCCTCGAAGAAATCATTATAATCATTGATATTTGCGCTTTCAGATACATTTTCCTTATGTTTAAATGCCTTCATACAGTTTTTTTCAGTCAGGTTATAAGAAACAAGCGGATTTTCTTCAGTCTTAAGAGATTCTATTTCCCACATATCATAATTACTTACAAAGGACCTTTGTCCAGTGAGAATTTCCAGCGTATCAGTATGAGATGTGTGATAATCAGAACCAAAAGCCGGAGCACAAGGGCCGTAAAGAGCCATGGTATCGCAGATAGTTGTCAATGGATATATAAAATTTGTATTATCTGAATAACCCAAATACCATTTAGGTTCGCTTTTTTTAATGAGATCAAAATCTATATAATCAAGTATCTCACACATAAGCTCTCCGCCACCACAGCTCATGATGATATCTATATCCTTATCTGTATATGCTTCTTGTAGCTCTTTTGCACACAGATATGGAGTATTGCTTATTCCTACTCCCTTGCCTTCATAAGAATTGGGTCCTATTTTTAAAGCATAGCCTGCTGCCTCAAATTTCTCTAATGCTTTACTAAAACATGTTTTATAAGGCTCGATATTACACCCAAAAGAAGGGGCTACAAATCCTATTGTTCCATTCATATGTAAATATTTGGGTCTTCTCATAAGCATCCTTTCCATAGATACATGAAAGCTATCTATTTGAAAAATAAAGTATAAAAACAATTCTATTATCTATCAGTCTATAAGCTTCAGTGCTTCTTGAGCAATCTTTAGTTCTTCGTTGGTTGGAACAACCCAAACAGGTACTTTGGAATCAGGAGCGGTTATAAGTCTTTCAACACCTGTTTCATGATTAGCAAAGTTATCCAGTTTACAGCCTATGGCATAGAAACTTTTTACCATCATACCTCTTAGAACGGAATTATTTTCCGGCACACCACCACAAAGTGCTATAACATCAACTCCACCAAGTGCCATGTAGTAAGCTCCAACATATTTTCTTAATCTGTATATCATCATATCTATCGCATATTTTGCATAGATATGACCCTCCTTCTCTTCTATGAGGAGGTCTCTGTAATCACTGGAAATATCGGATATACCTAGAACTCCGGAGTTTTTATTCAGTATCTTAGTAACTTCTTCAACTGTCTTATTTTCTTTTTTGCATATATAGTCAATTACACCTGGGTCTAAATCCCCTGAACGTGTGCCCATACACAATCCTTCAAGGGGTGTCATACCCATAGATGTGTCTATGGATTTTCCGTTTTTAACGGCACAAACAGAGGCACCATTACCGATATGACATATAATAACTCTTGAATTATGATAATCAAGACCCTCTAGTTCGCAAACTCTTTCAGAAACATAGCTATGTGAAGTGCCATGGAAACCATATCTTCTAACTCCAAAATTTCTGTAATACTTCAAAGGAACTGCATAAAGATAAGCTTTTGCAGGCATTGTCTGATGAAAAGCCGTATCAAATACACCAATTTGAGGTATGTCAGGCATAAGATCCATACATGCCCTGATACCAACAAGATTGGCCGGATTATGGAGAGGAGCTAAATCTGTTACTGCTTCTATTCCCTCTATAACTTCTTCGTCTATTAAAACTGAGTGTGCAAACCTTTCACCACCGTGAACTATACGATGACCTACTGCATTAATCTCATCTAACGTTTTTATAACGCCTACTTTCTTATGAAGTAAAGCATCGATTATATCATTTAATGCGGCTTCATGATCATGAGCATCAACCGGTTTAACATTTTTATTACCATGAACTTTATATGTAAGAAGACCGTCTATACCTATACGCTCAACCTGTCCGGAAGCCATAACATGTTCATCTTCCATGTTTATAAGCTGAAACTTAATTGACGAACTACCACAATTAACCACTAAAACTTTCATATCTATTGTTTCAAAATGCTTTTGAAATTACCTTCCTAAATATTATCAATAACCCCAAAAATAGGGATAATTGTAGATTTATCAAAAAATAAGACAAAAATACAATTTGAAACTACATTTTAACAATTAAACTTATAAATATCAACCATATTTTATTAAATAATAAAAAAGCAGTAAGTAAAAAAGGTGCGATTTTTTAATCGCACCCAACAATTATCTTAATGTAAGTCTGTATACAACAGGTTTATCGCTCTGTACAAATGGAGCATGAATAACCATCTTATCCTTATCCCTGGTATACTCAGGCTTCTCCGAATAACCTAATACAGTGAAATCATCGATTATTCCATGGAAATCTTTGCTTTCTTCACCCATACTCTTTACTATTATATCTTCACCATGCTGCTGCATAGGAATAATATAGATATGGTTTTGTCTGCAGGTAAATCTTATATCAGTATAATCGAAATCCTTTCTGCCCTGCTCAGAGAACATTCCTTCTACAACCTCGGTATTTCCTTCTGACTGTACTCTCCAAGGATGAGATTCATATATTGCTTCTCCGTTTATATCCATCCATTCACCTATCTGTGTAAGAAGTTCAACCTCTTCATCACATATGGTTCCGTCGGACTTAGGGCCTACATTTAACAGCAGACATCCATTTTTACTAACTATATCAACAAGATCCTGCAAGATATGTGTAACATTTTTAAATTCATTCTGCTCAGTATAGCACCATGAATTAAATGCCATGGAAGTATCTGCCTGCCAGTAGAAAGGCTTAGCTTCTGCAAAGTGACCTCTCTCCATATCCAGGATACCGGTTCCGAGCATCATAGCATCGTGCTTATAGGATATACCAACCTTCATACCCCACTCATCTGCTCTGTTATAGTAATAAGCTATAAATTTCATAAGGTAGGGCTTTACTGATTCATGCTGTATCCACCAATCAAAATATACCATAGAAGGTTTATACTTCTCTACCAACTCAACATTACGTGCAAGCCAATCAAGTAAGAAATCTTCCGGCGGAGCGGGACTAAACATATCCATATCTCCTGCTTCAGGAATAGAAGGATAATAATAATCTCCCAATTTCATAGGATCTTTTACATCACTATCGAAATCCTTTCCATGTGAGAAGAAAAAAGCATGCTCTACTCTATGATTGGATTCACAGAAAACCATGTCCTGTTTTAGAATCTCTTCTTTCAATTCCCCTAAAACATCTCTGTGCATAGCCATTTGCTTAGAGTTATACTCACTTATCTCAGAGTCATACATCTGAAAACCGTCATGATGCTCTGCAACGGGCATTACATACCTTGCTCCGGCTTTCTTAAAAAGACGAACCCACTCAGCAGGGTCAAAATTTGGAGCTGTAAACATGGGAATAAAATCCTTATATCCAAATTTTGTATGTTCTCCATATGTATCTCTGTGATGTTGCCACTCATCCATGGATTGTATATACATATTTCTTGAGTACCACTCATTTCTAAAAGCCGGAATACTAAAAAGACCCCAATGAATGAATATACCAAATTTGGCGTTTCTAAACCACTTCGGAACCTCATAATCTTCAAAGGAAGACCATTCAGGCTTATACTTCCCCTTTTCATTGACATCTTCTAATATCTTTAAATATTTCTCTTGAACTTTCACCCAATACCCCCTTTATTAAAAATAATATGGAGCTGCGGGGAGTCGAACCCCGGTCCGAACCCACTTCCAATGTTCTTCTACTGTCATAGTCAGTGTACTTATAATTCCCTCTAATAATCGCCCACTAACAGGCTATTATTGTCAGTAGCTTCATAAATACGAACATACCGCAAAGCTTAAGTATGTACGTTGTCCCGCTTTAGTCGATGCCGAACATCCCTACTGCGGGTCGTAGGGAGCCGACAGGCTGCGATTAGGCAACCATTGCTAATGTTTTATTATCAGCGTTTATATTTAATTCGGATTATTAACGTGATTCCCGACACACGGACAGCTTCACCATCTTCTATAAGCCCGTCGAAACCAGTACAACCCCGTAAGATGTAATAGCTTAATAATTATAGTATGTTAACACCTATTAAGTCAACTCCTTAATTTTTAAGGTTTTGTAATAATTTTACTTAATAACAGCACTCCCACCTTTTCAGCTATAAGATATTTGCACTCATGCCTTTGAGGCACATTTTCTATGATAATTGTATAAGCTTCTGTATTCCCCTTAAAGTCTATAGCAATATAGACTTTTCCGGGTTCACTGAAATCTTTATTTGAGGGATCTACATTGCCAAATGTACCTGTAACACCTATTCCAACGTCTGTTTTATAATAGCTTCTGGCGGCATTTGCCATAGCTTTAGCAGTTTCTTCTGAGTAAACAGAGTACTTATCTATAATTTCAGCCTTAACTCCTGCTTTAATCTTTGAATCGTTAGAATATGTTACAAAACTTCCTTTGAAAATCCCTGAAGAGCCTTCATTATCAGTAATAAGGGAAGCTATAAAACCTCCAGTAGCAGACTCCATGGCAGTTATTGTAATATTCTTTTCTATAAGATTTTTAGTTAATCTCTCATATATTTTTTCAACTGCATATTCATAATCATTATCTATACCATTCATTTTCTTTATCCTACATCTGATGCCTTACAACCTTATATTCATCATCCTTTATATAATAAGGACACTCTTTAAAGCTGTTCTGCAATATTCTTGAATAATCATCTTCATCCATATTCATATCACATATATATTCTTCATAATCTTCATCATAAGAATAATATACACAATTATCACAAATAATAGAATTACTCATAATGTAACATCTCCAATTCTAACCTTAAAGGTAATCTCATTAAATGACAGTTCACTTCCGTTGTAAAGAAGATTGTATCTTACATTTATTTCAATTTCAGATTCCAAAGGAGCCTCGGTTACATTTATGGATAATTCTTTTGTATCTGTCTCCATCCTCATACTACCGTAAGCAGTTACATAATCAAAGGGAATAAGCGTATTATTAATAAATGTCATGCAGGTATTAATAGAACCTCTTTTATTAATAACGATTTTTTCTTTATATATCTTCATCAAAACCTTTGATTCAGATTGATTTCCATTATCATCATGCATAACTTCATTATACTGCAGACAGTGCATCCCGGGAAGTTTTCTGTAATTTCCTGTAAATTCACTGTACATCTCGACTTTATCTGCTTCCTCTTTTCTGTTTTCAGATTGAATTGTCTTTATGCTTATATAAGCTTTTTTAATATGATTTCTCAAATTATTCTTCACACCCCTTCTTTATTTAGTTATACATCGATTATCTTCTTTTTTATAATAATACACAGACTCTAAAAAAACAAGTATTTAACCGTGAATAATCAAACTTTACAAAAGAATAGCTATATATGTATAATTTATATATTGTTAATTAATATAATCATTTTCAAAATATAGTTTTTTAAGCATTCAACAGGAGGAATATACATGTATTCAGTATTTATAGCAGATGATGAAAATATTATTCGAGAAGGTATAAAGTGCATAATTGACTGGAACAAAATAGGCTATGAAATAGTAGGTGAAGCATCTAACGGTCAGGACGCTCTTGATTATATGCTGAAAAACAATCCTGATCTTACACTCTTAGATGTACGTATGCCTAAAATAATCGGAACCGATGTGGTAAAGCAAGCCAGAGAAGCCGGTTTTACAGGAAAAATCATTATCTTAAGTGGTTTTACCGATTTTAAATATACACAGGCAGCTATAAAGTACGGAGTTGACTTCTATCTTACAAAACCCATAGATGAAGAAGAACTTTTAAATACAGTCACTGAAATCAAGAACGAATTAGATGAGATAAATAATAATGATAATTCCATATCTATGTATTATTTTTCAAGAACAAGAGAACTAATAATATATGATATCCTTCAAAATACAGCTGAGTACTCTGCTATCAATCCTGAAAATATGAATCTTAATTATGATATTTTTCAGGTTATCATATATGAACAATATAGTCATCATGATCAAAAGATTAAATACAAATTTTCAGATCTTTTAAATCTTTCAGGTAATACAACTGAACAATATGAATCTATAAATATTGATAATAACGAAGTTCTTTTACTTAAAGGTGAAAATATAATTAATAAATTTGATCATTTTATATCTCACTATAAAGAGAATAATATGCCACAAAAAAATTCTCCCATGGATACACTTTTTATATCACATGGAAGTATAGTTAATAATATAAAAGACATTCATCAATCCTACAAAGAAGCTAAACTCCTGTTACAAAGAAGATTCTTTTGCAAGAGGAGTCAACATAACATAGGCATTAATGAACTCCCGAATCCTAACGAAAAAAAGGAAAGCCTGTGTAACTCCGAAACCCTCGAGGATTATACCACTACCTTTGTAAATCTACTTCAAGTAGGAAAGAAAAATCAGTTAAATGAACAGTTGGAATTATTATCAGAAAAGCTAACCTCTTCCTCAGATGATGTTGGACGTATAAAACTATTCTTAACCGATCTTTTTATATCAGTTAAGGATAACATATCTCATCTCTATCATAATTCCAATATAGATTTTCTTTCCAACAGCGCCATAATTGAATTTATTACTCATCAGTACTACTTATACAGAATCATGAAATTCTATACAGAACAATTTGATATGATAATTGATTCTATCGGAAATGTATCTAGTGACAGTATACTGGATAATATAATACATTATATCAAGCACAATTATATGAATGACATAAAACTAGAAACCATTGCTCCAATGTTTGGATATAATAATTCATACCTTGGTAAGATATTTAATCAAAAAGTAGGTTGTGGATTCAATATTTTTGTTGATACCATTCGTATACAAAAATCAAAGGAACTGTTAGAAAACAGTTCCCTTAAAGTTTATGAAATAGCCGAAAAAGTTGGTTATCACAACGTCGATTATTTTCATACAAAATTCAAAAAATATGTAAATATATCGCCTGCCGAATACAGAAAGCAATATAAGAAAAATAACAATCAATAAGCATTTAAGCAAGCTTGCCATCACTTAATACAGGAAGTCTACCCTGCTTAAGTATGGTGGTATCCGAAACTTTATAAAGAATAGATTTCTTTACACACTTAATCTGTGTAAGCTGATATCCCTGTGGATAGTGTCCAGCACACTTCCACAGAGGTACAGTGACATTATCGTTATAATTATAAAGATAGATAGTGTTATTATAAAGAAAATAAAATAGATTTTCGGTATATTTGATCATACAAAGACCATCAACATTGTACTTAACAGTAAAGCTTTTCTTTAATAATCTAGGTCTCTCTATAATCCCTTTAACACCCATATACATAAATGTATTGTTATGATACCAAACTTGAGAAGTCAAATCTCTCCAGAACTTCTTATCATACTTAGTATTGGATGGATAGTTTTCTGAATCTAAATCTTTATATCCTTTTCCTTCAAAATCATAATCACTGCAAAGAAAATGATTATGCATAACAAGTCCAAACTGATCGGTTGAAGTTATGCTATCCACAGGATCATCATAAGCAAGATCTATATTGTACCAAAACTTTCCAAGTTTAATTTTATTCCACTGGTGTGACATACTCTCAGATGAAACCAATACATTTTTTATTCCTGCTTTTTCAAGGAGAAGCGCATAAGCCAGACTATAACCCTGGCAATTAGCCTTTCCCTTAACAAGTGCACCTATCTCTCTGGATAGAAAATGCTTAGTATCATCATTTTTATACTTAATCTTTGATATAAGATAGTCATGTAATAAGAGTGCTTTCTCAACTCTGTTCATAGTACTCTTTATAAGCGTCATAGCAATAGTTACTGAAGAATCAAGCTTTGCAACATCCTTCTTAATCTTCTTAATCTTTGGTGTTCCGTCTTCTTTAGCATACTCCGGAGCATAACCCAATACAATGGAAACAATGATATTGGTCGAACTGTTTCTGGAAACCTTATACTCTGTTCCTGTATAGAAAAGTCCGGGAGTAGAATTAACAACAGATGACATCATAGATTGTAATTCCTTATACTGAGTTTCATAATTTAGATTAAACTCACTTACATCTACTGAAGTCTTATACTCCTGATATCCTTTTATAATTTCTTTTTTTGCATTTTCAAAATCAGAAACCGCTGAACCCGATGCAGTCTTGGGTGATGCTGTAGGAGTTACGGTTGGTGTAGGTGTGGAAGTTGCCTTTGCTGTTGGTGTTGGGGACTGTGTCGTCTTTATAGTAGCTGTAGCACGTGGTGAAGGTGTGGGTGTAGCTGCCTTTATCTCTTTTTCGTTAAAAGAAAAGCACAAAAATAATACGATAGAATAAATAATAGTTTTAATATGCTTATTCATACATTATCCTCACATTCTAAATAAAATATTTACAAATATACTTTACACGTATTTTTATTAAAAATCAAATAACAACTTTATTACAATTTACTTTTTTATACCGGATATATGTGATATAAACTGCTGAGCAGCTCTTCCGGACATACCACCATGGTTTAATTCCCATTTATGTGCTTCACTTAAAAGTTCTTCTTCGGAGCAATTGATATTATCATAGTTTTTGGCAATACCCTTAACAATCTCATAATACTCCTTTTGATTAGGCTTGTAATAGCCTATGGTAACGCCAAACCTTGCAGCTAAAGAAATCTTTTCCTGCATAGTGTCAGACCTGTGTAGTTCATCGTCTGACATATCACTTCTGTCGCTCCACATCTCTTTTATCAAGTGACGCCTGTTAGATGTAGCATATATAAGTACATTTTGGGGCTTTGTCTCTAAACCGCCTTCAATAACAGCTTTCAGATACTTATACTCAGTCTCAAATTCTTCGAAAGACAAGTCATCCATAAATATTATGAACTTATAATTTCTGTTTTTAATCAAAGAAATAATTGCATTAAGATGTTTAAACTGATGCTTATACACTTCAATCATACGAAGTCCCTTAGGGTAATACATGTTAAGGATAGCCTTAATACTGGTAGACTTTCCTGTTCCTGCATCGCCGTACAGTAAGCAATTGTTGGCCTCTCTCCCCATCACAAAGCTTTCAGTATTTTCAATAAGCTTTTTCTTCTGTATATCATAACCTATGAGATCATCCAATGTAACGGAACTAAGACTTGTTATGGGTATAAGCAAATTAGGATTATTTTCCGGATAATTATCATTTAATCTAAAAGCTTTATTTAAACCAAAGTCACCTATACCTGTTTCCTGATAAGCATAAGTAACAACTTCGTATACCTCATCTGCGTTTTTAGCGTTTTCTATAGCGATACTTAAGGCCTTGACATTGTCGCTTACATTTTTATTATATATTTGCTCACTTTTCATAATAGCTTTATAATCAGATATTACAGAAAAGCAATTGATTCCAAGCTTATCTTCTATAACGCTAAAATCATAATTAAACAGCTTTAAAAATATATCGAAATCATTTTTAGCAAAACCACTTACACTTCCGGATAAAGGCTTGTGTTTTTCCGAAACCAGAGTAAAAGGATTTTCAAGAGTCAGTAGCAAATAACTAAGATAATTATGCCATAGATTCTTATCAAATCCATATCTGGTCGAAACATCTAAAAGCTTATGAATCTCTTCGTAGATATCAGATATTATTTGTTCTTTTACATAAACTTCATCAAAAAATCTTTTGCAGATATCAGAAAGAGATAATAATATACTATCCTTACCTAAATCTCTGTATATGATGAGACCGGAAACTAGTCTGTGCATAGAGTATCCTTTCGTTGTACTGTAATTATTACATTTTTTCAGGTACTTCAAGTCCGAGAAGATCTAAACCTTCACAAAGAAGCTTTAATACAAGCTTAGATAATACCATCCATGAAGCTCTAAGCTCCTCATCCTCATTTGTAAGAATCTTATTTTCATGATAAAAACGATTAAATTTTTCTGCTAATTCAAACAAGAACTGACATATCCTCTGTGGTTCATACTCAGCAAATGCATCTGTTATAATCTGATTCCACTTTACAGCAGTTAAAGAAACATCAGTTTGGAATTCATTATCAACAGCTTTTATCTTAACATCGTTAATATCAATATTCATATCCTTTGCTTTCTGAAGAAGTGACTTGATACGTACAGCAGTGTAAAGGATATATGGACCTGTATTTCCTTCAAAGGATGTAAACCTCTTTATGTCAAATATATAATCCTTAGGAGCAAGGTTACTTAAATCACCATATTTTATTGCAGCAAGTGCAACCTTATTGGCAGTTTCTTTTAATGTGTCTTCATCCATATCTCTGTCTGCCATCTTCTCAAGGACACTTTCATATGTTTCATCTATAAGATGTTCAAGCCTTAAAACTCCACCATCTCTGGTTTTAAAAGGCTTTCCGTCAACTCCGTTCATGGTTCCAAAGCCGATAAACTTAAGTTCAACATCATCTCCTATTATCTTTGTCTTCTTTGCACATCTAAATACCTGTTCAAAGTAAAGAGACTGTCTCTTATCAACTACGTAGAGTATTCTGTTTGGATTAAAAAGCTTACGTCTCTCAACTATAGTTGCAAGATCTGTTGTATTGTAAAGTGTAGCACCGTTACTCTTTAATATCATACAAGGTGGTATAGTCTGTGTATCGGTTTCTTCTGCAACATCCACCACAAGAGCACCCTGATCAATATGAGCATAACCCTCATCCTTCATATAAGAGACCATATCAGGTATATATTCCTGAGCGTCTGACTCTTTTTTCCAAAGGTCAAAATCAACATTTAATCTGGTATAGATAACCTTAAGATCTGAAACAGAGACATTGATAATATGCTGCCAAAGTGCGATATAACCTCTTCTTCCCTTCTGAAGCTGAGCTGTTGCTTCCTGAGCAAGAGCTTTATAAGCATCATCCTCCTTAGAAAGAGCATTTGCATATGGATATATCTCTTCAAGATCTGACATGGTAAATGGAGGTTCTTTAGGATAATCTCCTTCATATGAATCATCAAAATATACCAATTCCGGCTGTCTTTTACTTAACTCTGTAATTATAAGACCAATCTGAAGACCCCAGTCACCTAAGTGAACATCACCCACAACATTGTGACCTACGTATCTTGCCAATCTCTTTATGGATTCTCCTCTTACTGCAGAACGTAAATGACCTACATGAAGAGGTTTGGCAACATTCGCTCCGCCATAATCAATAACTATGGTATCCGGATTAGAAACCTTTATAAAACCAAGATTCTCATCCTCGTCCATAGCATTTAAGTAATCCGCAAGTGCTTCATCACTTACAATAATATTGATAAATCCGGGTTTAACCACTTCTATAGACTTAAATAAATCATTATCTTTTACTATATTAACTACATCATCAGCTATCATGAAAGGAGCTTTATGATACTCCTTTGCTGCAGAGAGTGCGCCATTGCACTGATATTGACAAAGGTCAGGTCTGTCAGAAAGCTTTACACGAGCGTACTTGGCATCATAACCACAGGAACTAAACCCCTTAGTCATTATGTTTTCTATCTTGTTAATAAAAAACTCAAAATTGTTATTCATATCTTTTCTCCATTCTTATATTTGAACATAAGTAATTGAAAACAATTAATAATATAATAAATAAAAAGTTATTTATTATTTTCAATCAACCTATCTATAATATCATAAAATCCTTCAAATGTCTTGTAGCAACATTCAGGATTTTTAATAATTATATTACCGGTCTTTAGACCGAGTACCGTAAATGACATGGCAACCCTGTGATCATCATAGGTTTCAACTTCTCCACCATTAATTGCTCCAGGATAAACAGTAAAAGAATCTTCATCCATATCACATCTTAATCCAAGAAAATTAAGTATATCATGTATAGCTTTAATTCTATCGGATTCCTGACCTCTGATGTGAGAAATACCATAGACTCTTACAGGCGATTCACAAAATGGTGCAATAGCGGCCATAGTTAATGACTGGTCTGAAAAATCCGAAAAATCAGCTTCAATACCTGTTAGTATTCCATTCTTTGGACCATATAATATAAGACTATCTTCCCAGGTAAGTTTACATCCCATCTTTTCAAGTATATATATAAATTTCATATCACCTTGAAGAGAATCTTTCCTGATATAATTAACCTTACACCTTCCACCAGTCAGTGCAGCAAGTGCATAAAAGTAACAAGCCGAAGATATATCCGGCTCTATAGCATAATCTTTACACTTATAATCCCCGCCTGTTATGATATATGTATTTTCATCCTTAGATTCAATCCTGCCACTAAAACCAAACTGATTCATCATCTGTTCAGTCATAAGAACATAAGATCTTGCTTTGCGATTACCTGTAAGGATAATAGTTGACTTTTTAAATTTTAAAGGTAATATCATCAGCAATCCGCTTAAATATTGACTGCTTTTATCAATATTTAAGTGAATAAGCACCTCTGAATCATAATCAGGAAAACTTCCCTTTTTAATATCAATCGGAAAGCTTTTTTCATGTCTTTCTATACAAGCACCAATTTCTATAAGGGCAGTATAAAGCTCGTCCATAGGTCTTTGGGCCATCTGAGGATGTGAATCTATATGGATATCATCTCCAAATATAGCTAAATAAGCTGTTAAAAACCTGGCAGCAGTTCCTGCCTTCCCTACATTTATACTTGCCTTAGTACTAGGCAGCGCACCTCCAAGTCCTTCTATTTCAACAGTATTTTCATTTTCAAGAACCTTTAAGTCAAAGCCAAGAGACATAAGAGAATCAATAAACGCTCTTGAATCCTCACTAAAAAGAACATTACGAAGAATAGTTTTTCCTTTAGCTAATGCACCCAAAAGTAACGCTCTGTTTGTTATGCTTTTTGACCCTGGAACTGTCACGCATATATCAGGATTATCAGAAATTTTTTTTACAAAATATTCGCTCATATACGTCCTTCATCTTCTATTTCAGATAAAACTTTAACGATATTAGAAGAAGAATACCCCTTTCTGTAAGCTTTAGCCATAATCTTTTGTTTATCTTCATATGTTATACTATAAATATCATACTTAGACAATATTTTTTTCATATCATTTCTTAAAGCATCGAGTTCATCATAAGTTTCATCCTCTAAAACTATGTCTATTATATTATCACTTACAAATCTGTTTTTTAAATCCTGTCTTATGCGCTTTAAGCTTCTTTTATCCTTATATCCTTCTACAAAGTGCTTTGCATATCTTAAATCATCTATGTAATTAAAGCTTTTTGCATACTCTACTGAGGCGTCAATCTCATCCTCTTCAAAGCCCTTTTCTTTAAGCTTTTTTCTTACCTGACCTTCAGTTTTATCTGAATCTAAGAGATAAGAAAGAGTTTTAGAAATTGCTTCTTTATATGCAGGATCGATCTCTTCATACATCAAAGATACGGATACGTCATCAGACGTATCCGTACCACTTTGTTCAATATGATTAAATCCTCTTTGTATACCTAGTTTTTTAAAATCATCATTAATCAATTGCTATACCTTCATCCTCTTTTTTTGATGTTTTCTTCTTTGGCTGAGCATCTTTCTTTTCTTCTTCGGAAGAAGCTCCTTCATATGTTTCTCCAAAGAGTTTTTCACGAAGCTTTCCTTCAATCTCAGCATACATCTCGGGATGCTCTGTAAGGAAGGTCTTTACATTCTCTCTACCCTGACCTATACGCTCGGTATTGTATGAGTACCATGCTCCGGACTTATTTATGATATCCTGATCAGCAGCAAGATCAACTATCTCACCAACCTTTGATATACCTACACCGTAAACAATATCAACTTCTGCTTCCTTAAAAGGAGAAGCAACTTTATTCTTAACAACCTTGATTCTTGCACGACTTCCTACAACTTCTCCGTCTTTCTTGATTTGCTCTCCTCTTCTTACTTCAAGTCTGATAGATGAGTAGAACTTTAAAGCACGTCCACCTGTAGTAGTCTCAGGATTACCAAACATAATACCAATCTTCTCACGAAGCTGATTTATAAAAATAACAGTACAGCTTGTCTTACCTATGATACCTGTAAGCTTTCTTAAAGCCTGAGACATAAGTCTTGCCTGAAGACCAACATGCGAATCTCCCATATCTCCGTCAATTTCAGCCTTTGGAACAAGAGCTGCAACAGAATCCACAACTAAGATATCTATAGCACCTGAGCGAACCATGGTCTCTGTTATCTCCATAGCCTGCTCTCCGTTATCAGGCTGTGATATATATAAATTATCTATATCAACACCGATTCTTTCTGCGTAAGCCGGATCAAGAGCATGCTCAGCATCTATAAAACCTGCGATTCCCCCAAGCTTCTGAACTTCAGCTATCATATGAAGTGCAACTGTAGTTTTACCACCTGACTCAGGTCCATATATCTCTATAATTCTTCCCTTTGGTATACCACCTACACCAAGAGCTCTGTCAAGTCCGAGTGAACCTGAAGGAAATGTCTCAACCTGCATATGGGAATTATCTCCCATCTTCATAATAGCACCCTTTCCGTATGCTTTCTCAATCTGTGCCATAGCAGATTCAAGTGCTTTTCTCTTGTTTTCATCAATTTCTATCTTTGCCATAATGCCTCCAAATAAAATTACTAACTTGCGATTTTTATCACTTATAAGATAATATCACGAACACTTGTTCGTGTCAACTATAAATCACTAAATGTAATATATCAGATTATTGTTTTTGAATCAATTGATTAAATCAACAAAAAACAATCTTAAAAATTATGAATAAATCATTGATAATCACATTTTAAAACAAAGAAATCACATTCTCAAACGACTTCCGTCATAACGCTCCAGTGCATTTAACTGATGTAGGATATGTGATATATTATTATCAATATCATCTCCTGCAAGTGTAAGATCCATACTCAGTGCCATGAAGGATACCGACTTTTCATCCAGATATTTTCTGTATTTTCTTATTACTTCTTTTTTAGAAGAAGGCTTGTCGGCATCTAAAAACATATCAATAGCCTGTTTTCTGATGGTTTCCTCGTTTACATCAGGTGAATTGTTAGCATTATCAGAAACAAATTGATTAATCCTGGTATTTGAAATATTAGTGGGATTATCAAATTCTGTAGGACTATCTGTTTTTTTTGCATTTTCCTCTGTTAATGATATTTTTTCAAATCTGTACTTTTCATTAACACTCTTTCTTCCTTCCGGTACCAATGATGTAAATTCTTCTAAATCTCTAACCCATAGACCGTATGGAGGATACATAGCCTGATATACAACAACCTTCCTCATATCCTCGCATTCACTTGCTATACCTTTTACCTGATATATATTACCTTTAAAATGTCTGTAAAAATCGCCGGGATTAGGATAGTTTATATTTGTGTTATCCATTGATTTCCTCCCTAATTTTCATTAGTATAGCAGCTTCTAAACGTTTCTTTTGTATACCGCATGCCACATCATAAGAATCCAGTATATCTCCGTTAAAATTATAATTATTGGCGTTACACCCACCGCTGCAGTAGTACTTCGCCCAGCACTTCTGACACTTTGGCTTTGAGTAAACATGAGCCTTAGAAAACAGCTTCTTTATATCTTCATCTAAGGTCTTATCCAGAACACTTCCCATGCAAAACTCATCCTTTCCGACAAACTGATGACATGGATATATATCACCGTCGGGTGTTACTGAGATATATTCATTTCCGCTGCCGCATCCCCTTAATCTCTTTATGATACACGGTCCCTGATTAAGATCAATCATAAAATGGAAAAAATTAATGAATTTTCCTTCATCCTTGATAGCCTGAATCTCATCCACAAGTCTGTCATACTCTTCATAGATACGATCTAAATCTTTTTCCGTAATAGCATAATCCATGGTTGGATCTTCCATAACAGGTTCAACGGATATCTGATCAAATCCTTCTCTGTAGAGAGAAAGGATATCCTCTGTAAAATCTAAGTTATATCTGGTATATGTACCTCTTACATAATACTCTTTATCGCCTCTCTTAGAAACCAGCTTTTTAAAGTTCTTTATAATTCTGTCATAAGAGCCGGAGCCATCTACACGAGGGCGCATACGATCGTTTATTTCTTTTCTTCCATCTATAGAAAGAACAACATTCGACATATTTTCATTAATATAATCAACATCTTCATCAGACATAATCATTCCGTTGGTTGTAATGGTAAAACTAAAGTTCTTATCATATTCCTTTTCTTTTGAACGGGCATAATCAACCACCTGCTTTACCACACCAAAGTTTATCATAGGCTCTCCGCCAAAGAAATCCACTTCAAGATTAGGTCTGCCTACACTTCTTTCGAGAAGAAAGTCAATAGCAGCTTTACCGGTCTCAAAATCCATGAGTTTTCTGCCTGTTCCGAAGTCTCCGGTAGAAGCAAAGCAGTACTTACATCGCAGATTACAATCATGTGAAATGTGAAGGCACATGGACTTTATGGGTGAATTAACAGAAGTATTGGCATACTCTTCATACTGATCGGGTGCATAAAGCATGCCTTTCTCATATAGCTCTTTAATATCATCAAAGCACTCTTTTATCTCTGCTTCAGCATACTTATTTTTGTTATCGGCTGTTACCTTAGCTAAACCCTCTTCTAAAGTCTTATCCGGATTAGTAAAATACTCTTCAAGCTCTTCTACAATATCATAAGTTATATCATCTACAAGATGAACTCCGCCACTGTTAACGTCTAAAAGGACATATAAGTCCTTTGCTTTAAATTTATGTATCATAATACCCTTAAAACCTCTCTTCAAAGAAAAAAGCTGTCAATCATGGAAAACCCATGAAACAGCTTTATCCTTAATAAAAAATGAAAAAATTATTTTTCTTCTTCGCGCTTACATGCCTGATTTCCTACAGTACATGATGTCTTGCAGGCTGACTGACATGAAGCCTGGCACTTACCACATCCACCGTTCTGAGCAGACTTAGCAAGATTAGCTTTATTAATTGTAACGATATGCTTCATTAGTAAAGCCTCCTTCCATATAACTTAGGGGAAGATGTCATAAACCCCATATATTGGTATGTTATCATAAGACAAAACAAAATACAAGGATAATTTGAGTAATAATTAAATCTGTAAATCAATATATCTGTTATTTTTAAGGTATATAAGAAACCCCTCTAATCCTTCACATATATCATCATAGGTTTCGTCAAAATTCCCGGTATACCATGGATCAGCTATACTTCTAGGGTTTTCAGTATAATCAAGTAGTAATGAAATCTTTTTTTCATGATCTTGTCCAAATATTCTAAGCATATTTTTATAATTCCATTGATCCATGCCTATAATATAATCATAATCCTTATAATCGCTTCTGGTAATCTGTCTTGCTCTATGCTTTAATACGGGAATATGTAAACTTTTTAATTTTGATACAGTTCCGTAATGTGGTCCGTTTCCAAGTTCTTCTGTGCTTGTTGCAGCAGAATCAATATAAAATTCACTTGAAATATTTAATTTATTAACCATATCCTGAAATACAAATTGGGCCATAGTGCTACGGCAGATATTGCCGTGGCAGACAAATAAAATCTTAATCAAAATAAAAATCCTCCTAAAATGAAGCGTTTTGGCGTGTTTTGGCGCATTTTGCCCACTATAAAAAAAGGCTTTTGTCCAATAAGAAATCAAATAAATCTATTGTCAATATACCATCGTCATCATACATTGGATTCAAACCGGTTTTAGCAACCACTATTTTCTTAAAAGAATCATCTATATTTTTAAGACTTTTTTTCTCCTGTTCCTGCTTTGATCTTTCATTGATTGATAATGCAGATTGAATATAAAACTTTTGATTACCTTTGCTAGCTACAAAATCCACTTCCAATGCTTTCTGTGCATAAATATGCTTGCCATTAACATCAATTCTTTCTGTCTTCTCACTAATATTGACCTCACCGACATCAACGTTGAATCCTCTGTACCTTAGTTCATTATATATAATATTCTCCATAATATGGGGTTCTTCTATTTGCCTAAAGTTTAATCTGGCATTTCTTACTCCAATATCCTCAAAATATAACTTAAATGGAGAACCTATATACTTTCTTCCCTTTATGTTGTATTTCTTGGCTTTTGAAACCACAAAGGCATCTTGAAAATAGTCTATATAGTCACCTACCGTATCAGCCGTAATACTTTTATCCAACACACTTTTAAATGTATTTGTTATCTTTCTTGCATTTATAGGACTAGCTATCATGGACGCCAGAATATCAAATGTATCTGCTAGTTCCACTTTTTTCTTAATCTTGTTATGAGTAATAATATCTTTCAGATAAGTCTCTTTACATAAATTTTCCAGATACGAGAATTTTTCTTCCTCGCTTATCATCTGTGCTACAAGAGGAATACCACCTGTAACAACATATTCTCTCCATGCTTTTTCGGGTGTAATATCAATCGCCTGCATGTATTCTGAGAAAGCAAGCGGAAGCACATGAACTATCGTACCTCTTCCTTTAAACTCTGTCGCAATGTCTGATGACAAGAATCTGGAATTAGATCCTGTAACATAAATATCAAAGTTATTGTGTCTCAATAAACCATTAAGTGTCCCAACAAATCCATCCAATAATTGAACTTCATCAAGTAATAAATAAAATTCATCTTTTTCATTGGTTTTATCTTTTATATATGCTCTAAATTTCTTTGCATTTATATAAAATTCATTTGGACCCATTTTAATTCTCGTTGGCTCATCTATAAAATATGAATCAAGCAAATCTATATCTTCATCAGAATCAAAGGCAAAACGAATGATATTTGTACTAGAAACACCCGTATTCAAAAGATATTTATAATATAGTTCATTCAATATATATGACTTTCCAGCCCGTCTGCATCCTGTTATTACTTTTATTAAACCATTCTGCTTACGATCAATCAGGCGATTTAAATATATTTCTCTAGAATACACCATATCACAGTCTCCTTTTCGCAAAGTTCTTTGGAAAATTTCGATTATATTTTACCATGTATCCTTGTAGATTTCAATCCTTTTTCGATTTTATTCAAAGTTCTCTGCATTTATTCGAAAAGGGAAAGTCTTACTACTAAGGATTTTCATTTAATAATCGAGTTAATCCAGCAAGCAATTCATCCCATTCATTTAGACTATAATCAATATCACATACAGATGTGATGCTATTATCATTCGAAAAATTATACCTATTGACATTTAATACACCCTTAGTATTTATTATGTTCCATGTATGTAGATGTGCTTTTCTATTCTTTATCAAAATCGACAATAATTCAAGAAACAAATCTTCAAACTGTGTAAAACCTGTGTAAAACTTGGTTTCTAAATGCTACAAACACCTATAAATCGAGACTTTTCGAGAGTTGTAAGTTTATTGCCGTGGCAGACGAAAAGTATCTTAATCATATAATTCTCCTGTCACGAAAAAACTATCTTACAATTCGACTCCCTGCAGGATATTCTAAGCCAATAAAAAGGCGGCTGACATAGAAATGAAATTACTCTCCATCAGCCGCTATTCTTATACTTTCTGGCAGAACTCAAGGCTCACCCAGCCTATACCGCTCTTCAGCCTTCCCCATCCAGCCGCAGAACCCTGACCAGCTTTCACTTCCAAAACCGTGTATATTCCAGGGGGCCAGAACTGAACCCTGTCATAGTTAGTTCCCGGACCTTTCCTGATATTCAAATCCGAAATACTGACCTTCACCAGAAACGGAACCTTCACCGCCGCCAGAATCCTTCACATCATATTCTGTCAGCTTCCACTTCTCGATAATGGAGCAAAAATTCTTCAATTATTTCTCTACATCAGTCTTTCTTCAGTTTTGCAAACCCGTAAACCGCTAGTACCCCGGTATAGATGGTTGCACTGTATGTACTGAACCTTTCAAAAACTCCAAAATACTCCTTCGGTGCATTCTGACTTCCGACCACCCCGAAAAACATAGCAACAAGCGAAACGATTGCAACAATTCCAAGTAAACGATACTTTCCTTTAAAACTTCCGATTGCAATCAGAATCAAAGATACAATCGACAGCGGAACAACCAGCGCCGTCAGCACATAAACATGGATAAAGGACTGTACTGAACCGTCATATCCGCTTCCGGTAAGCGGAAAGAGTGCATATCCGATAGCAGAAATACCTTGCATGACCGCAAATAGATATATTCCTATTCTCAGACTCTTTCGCTCATTTCTTACCAGAACGGAAAGACATACACAACATATACATGTAAAAATCTTGTATACGGTCACATAGCCACTTGCAACTGCAAAAGAAGGTGCATCTGTTGCGGTTAAATCACTTACCGCCTGTTCCATCCAATGATATCCTGGATAATGAGCCGCACCGATAATATCATGTAAAAGATAGAAAATTACCGAAAGCACCCCGCATACCAGAGTCCAAACCCACATTTGTTTTTTTGTTTGATCGTTCGCCATAATCGTCTCTCCTACGCTCCGTATATTTGACAGAACTCATCAATATAGGTCTGAAGCATATTCGCATCATTTCCTATACCGGAGTGAATAAGGTCGCATTCAAAATCTATGATTGAATGAACAGCCATTGCAAAAGAAAACGCTGCAGCATCAATATTCTCGAAATGAGCTTTTCCCTTAACCTGCAATGCATAGAAGAGCATTTTGGTTGCATTGATCATTGTCCTAGTTTCTGAAACCATAATCTCCGCAGCGGATTTATTGATTGACCTCTCCGCCATAATGATCTTATAGAACATAAGCATCTGTGGCTCTATGCACATTTTTCTGTAGGAGTCTGCCGTTTCCGATAAGATTTCATGCAATGATCGGTTCTCTATCAGCTTGTCCACATCAAAAGAATCCATACCAATATTCTTTTTGGTATTATCCCTTAGATAATGGTACATCGCCTCCACAATCTCATCCTTAGATGAATAATGATTGTACAAAGATGCCTTAGTGATACCAACCTTATCTGCTATCTGTTGCATAGATACTGAACCAAGACCCTTTTCTGAGGCCAGTTCCAAAACAGCGGATATGATTTCACTCTTTCTATCCATTTCAAATACCTGCCTTTCGGTAGTATAATACTACCGATTGGTAGTTTTGTCAAGTTTACTTCCATTTGTCTCATCAGAACCGGTCAGTCGCTCGAAGTTTTTTTGCTCCTGATTTATCTCGATTTAAAATTGAGGGATTTACTACTGTTTATCATGTTTCTACGTTCATTAATTCTTTTATCTTTAGGCCAAGAGACGCTATACTCTAACTCATAAGTAATTGAGTTTCCGGGCTCTGCAAGGCAGGTGTACTTAACTTCACCGGTTTTTTCATCAGCTTCTCCACCCGAAAGATTAATTTGCTCCACAACTATCGTCTTATCAGTCGATACGGGTATCTGATCCTTAACTAAAACATTTACAGCTTCAGAAGAGTTATTCATAAGCTTAATAACAATTTTTGAAGTAGTCTTTCTTATGTTCTTTAAGAATACATCCTGAGTTTTTTTAGGTTCTTCAGTACGAATAACCGTAATTCTCTCATCCTGACCTAAAGATAATGTAATATTGTCAATATCCATATCCGAATTAACATAGACAGTTCCTGCATATGTATCTCTTATATAAACAGATGCCTCTGCAGGTGGCAGCGGCCAATCGGATGCAACCACTTCAGCCGTTAAGTAGCTCTTATTATCAACAGAAGGAATGCTTAAAACATGATACTCCGCTTTAACAGTAAATTCCTGTAATTGAGCTATATTTCCATCCGTATCACTAAGCACATCTCTTAATCCCGGAAGTAAAAACGCCTTCATAGTTTCTTCTTCAGAAACAGTTGCTGTATCCATTTTAAGCTCATTCATCTCTATAGGTGCAGCCATCATCATATCCGGAGCCGAAGCTCCCGACATAGAAGCGCCTTCCATTATTGCTCCCCTTCCCATAAAAGCACCTGATGCTTTTGATGATTTTGCCTTAGAAATTTCATATATTGATAACTCAATAGGCGATAACTCAGGAAGATCACTTGAAACAGAAGGATTTCCGGTATAAAGAGTAACTTTTACCTGTTTCCAATCTTCACCTGAAAATTGTTTTATCTGAGCTTTGTAGCACGCAGAAAGAGGACTTTTATCATCCTTATAAATAATCTCATATTTGGGAATCCAGAAACTGTTTTTTTCCTGATATTGAAGTATAAAAGGCACTACTCCTCCTTCTTTAGCAGTAATATCAGCAATAATGATGGGGTTAGTTTCTTCTGCAACCTGCTTTTCATACTTCTTTTTTAGTTTTTCTCGTTCACTTTCAAGCTCATCCCTTTGCTTATGAAGCTCTAAGATTTGCTCCGGAAGAGCTTGCATGATTTTCTCCTGCTCTTCTACCGTAATATTTGATCTAGCTGAAAAATCCCCGTTTTTCTTACGTAAATCAATCATCATATCACAGGTTTCGATTTTATATGTAATCTCATCAATCTTTTTTTGTATAAGGAGCGATTCACGTCCCTCCTCATTATCATGCATATCTCCACTTATAATCTGAATATTATTGGCTCTAACATGCTCAGGAAACTTAAGCTTGTAGCTGTCATATGCTGAAGTTAAAGTCATTCCTGATATTAAAACGGTATTTAATCCTTCTTTAAGTTCTACTTCTCCGTTTCTTATAACAGTTGCACTATTCCTAAAAACAGATACTTCCGTAACACGCGTTTTTACAATCATTCGTAATTCCTCCCTATTTAACTTCTGAAATAGTATATGTATCTCTCTTTATATTAAGATCATAAACTTTTTTCTTACCATCAGGAGACTCAAGTATAAACTGGGTTTTTCCTGCCTTCTTAAAATCAACATGCACAAGATAATCTTCTAATCCTTCATCATATCTGATTTTAACATCACCATAAGAATCATCGCTTAAAGAAACTTTATAATTATCATTTAATTGATTTTCTGTACTCGCACCCAAAATATCTGTACTGTATATAGGAGGATTAATAATATTAAATACAGTTAAACCTAAAATCAAAACACAACTTATAATTACACCGGTCATTCTTATCTTTTTATTCGTAAATACAGCGATAGGATAAAGAATCATAGCACCAATACAGAACAAGCTTATAATTATATATCTGTTTCTGTAAAACAAACAAACAGAAAAATAATCAAAATACTCATACGCTGTAAGTAGAATCATAGGAAGAAGAATAAGATACCCCCACCACTTATCCTTTTTCATCCAGTATCCTATAAATCCCATAGGAAAGCATAATACAGTCCAGCCAAACCAATATTTATAATATTGAAATAAGTCCCACCCCATACTTGCAAAAGGAACCTGAATAAGATATACAAGGGGCTGACTTATAAGAAAGAAAACAAAGCACTTAAGGGCTGAGTCTAAGTTGCTTTTACTGTTCATGATAATAAATATACCAAACAGTATCCAAACTTCAAAAGTCGCCGTAATCGTAATAAAAGAAGTGTAATGAAGAGCCGGGACTATAGCCATAACTGCCGTATATACACCCATAATAACCGAAAGAATTATTAGTTTCGGCCAAGTAAGATTAATTCCACCAAATATTTTGTTAATTATTTTCATTATCTCTTCCACCTTCAATATTCTCAATCTTCAATATAATCCCTTACATTAAAACTTTCATCTGTTTTTTCTTCCTCTTCGGATATTCCGGGAGCAAATTCAGTAACATAAGTGTCACCTGTCTTGGTATCTATATAATATCTAATCTTCGCACCGGTATAAGATCTGTATAATACAACTATTTGATCAATACTGCTTGAATCTATCTTCCAACCAACTTCATACTTTCCTTCCTTTTCAATATCTTCTAAATCAGGATTACTCTCATGGCAATACTTTTTAATTGATGAAAGTGCTTGCTCTTCTGTTATGCTTTCTTCAATTTTTATATCGTCAGAATCATTGTTATCGTTATCATTATCATCAACATCCTTATCATCAGCATCATCTGATATCTGACCGCTTGTATCACTGTTTTCTTTTTGGATTGTAGATGTCTGGTTAGAATTATCTGATGTAACATCTTTTCCACATCCAATAAAACATACACAAAGTGCTAATACACATAATAAACTAAATTTTCTCATAATCCATTTCCTTTCGTACATAAAAATCATCAAAATTTAAATTATTATAATATAAAAGACCCGAAAATTCAATCGGGTCTTTTATTATCCTTTTCCGGACATTTTATAACGTTTTTTGTTCTCATACATTTTTTTATCTGCACTTCTTACTACTTCATTAACAGAATTATGTACAGAAGCATCATATATTTCACAGCCAGAGGCTATGTTCACCTCTTCCCACTTATTAGGAGCGGCTTCACATATCTCTTTTCTTCTTTTTTCAAATGTTTCAAACAAAGAATCTTTGTTATCAAAATCACTCTCATATAATATAACCGCAAATTCATCTCCTCCAATCCTGAATACAGGACTGTGAGCATAGGTTTTACATATAAGCTGGCAAGCATTTTTGATATATATATCACCCTTGTCATGACCATATTTATCATTTATCTTTTTAAGATCATTACAATCCAGAATTACAATACCAAACTCAAAGTTTTCACCGTAATTTAGTCTGTCTTGCAGTTTTTTAATATTATCATTAAAAGCACCCTTGTTTCTAACGGATGTAAGTGCATCTACAAAGACCTTTTTATTTAGGTCTTTAACAAGCTTTTTTTCTTTATAAATCTTTTTCCTTGCAAATATTATATATAACAAAAGTAATAGAATTATAATCAATATAATAATCACAATTGTTATAATTAAAGACATATTTTCTTTAATTATATCCCAAAAGCTAGATTTTACCTCTTCAGTAGAATAAAAATTTAATGAAGAATTAATAACAGAATCCGGAACAATCCTTGTTATCTTAGCTAAGATTGAATATAGATTTACATCTCCCTCATTAATAACAAAGTAGTAATTCATATCCACGCCTGTGTTTAGTGTCGTTAAATCATATTTATCACAAAGCTTAGATATATTACTGTAACGAAAACTACTTATCAAAACACAATCCACTTCACCTTTTGAAATTCCTTGAAGCCCTTTAGCAGTATCCGGATAATACTTTATCTTCCAATCCGGAAAGTAATTAGCCAAAAATATTTCATAATTGGAATTACCCATATTTACTGCAACATTTACATATTTCTTAGCCGAAAATATTCTTTGCTTAGACTTTAGTATAACTGCATCCATCTCGGATGACATAATAGGTGGCGAAATAATTAAACCTTGTTCTTCAGCATCAAAATCGGTAAAGTTAGATGGAAAAACACAATCAACCTTACCAAGCTTTAAGGCATCAATAGCATCCTGAGCTGTGGGGTAGCAAATCGTCTCAAATTCTATATCATAGTTTTCAAATGCTTTAGAAACATACTCCAGATAATCCTTAAGAGCGCCGGTAAGCTCACCTGTATTCTTATCCTTAGCACAAAATGCAAGATAATTATCCTGATAACCAACAACTATCTTTTTATGGTTATCGAGCCACTCAATCTCATTCTTATTAAGAAAGCTATTTGATTCTATATTGGTAAGATATTTATCATGTAACTCCTGATCATAATACATGTTTTCATCCTGAATTTTATTCAAGGCTACATCCAGTTCATCCAAAAGATCAGCTCTGTTTTTATTCAAAACAAAGTAAAAGTCTGAAGAACCAATCTTGAATACAGGTTTACACTTTTCCGGAGAACCATAAGTATCAAGTGATACAAAGGCATCATACCTTTCACCAAGCGCATCCATAGATACTTTATCGACAGTATCTGTATCTATAATTTCAACCTTAACATTATGATCCTTTGCCCACTTTTTGAAATAATCTTTTTGAATACTGTTTTTGGTAACACCTACCTTCTTACCATTAAGAGACGATATATCATCAGAAGTGATATCATTGTTATCAGGAGCAACATAAAGGTAATAAGCCTCTGTACCCATGGGAATAGATGAATATATCATCTTTTTTGCTCTTTCATCTGAGTATGAAACATCACTCATAAGATCAATCTCACCGTCAATTAGCTTCTGGAAAAGTTCAGACCATGAACCTTTTACATACTCAAATTTCCAACCATTGTAAGCCGCAACCTTCTTTTGATACTCATATGAGTAACCTGATCTGCGACCACTATTATCTTCTATAAAATAAGGTTCTTCATGCCACCCAACCTTTACAACCGTCCTATTTGCAGCATATGAAGTAATAGTAGAAGGCATCAAAAAAGATGCCATGATAATAATCATCATCGCACAAAAAAGTTTAATACCCGTCTTATTACCAGATTCTTTTTCAAATGTGTAATTTAATCTATGTATAAATTCACATCCGTTATAAAAAAATGAACACATCTTTCCACTCCTATCTCAATTAATTAAACCGCTTCACATATATTAATATTATTATATCACCAAAATCCTATAAATCAAGTTAAAATAGAAATAACTGTTGTTTATTATACTACAATCTGTTATTATTTAAAAGCTTTGAAATAATTTTTTTGCTTCTTAAGTGAAGTCAGATAAGCCCAGAAAGGAAATTTTGTTTTAAATTGAGTAAACTAGGTAAATTAGCTCTTTCCATGTTGAAAATCGGATGTATAGGCTTTGGTGGCGGTAATGCACTTATTCCGGTTATGGAGCAGGAGCTTGTTAAAGATAAAAAACTGATAACAGAAGCCCAGTTAAATAAAGATATTGTATCAGCTACACTTACACCCGGAGCTCTTCCGGTAGAACTAGCATCCGGAGCCGGTAAACAATGCTGTAAAAACAGAGGAATGATAGTTGCTGCCGTATGCATGACATTACCCGGTGCATTTTTAACCTGTCTGGTACTTAATATCATGGGAAGACTCGGTGAAGATATACTGAAGCAAATTCAGTACGCTTCTCTAGGTGTAGTTGCCTTTATTATGTTTTTATTATCTAAGTATATAGTAAGTACACTTAAAACATATAAGAACTCTAAAAAAAAGATATATATATGGTCTTTAATGATAGTAGTATTCTTACTTACCTGTGGTAAAAATTTGTTTGGAATGCTTGGAATATCTGCTAAACCACCAATTTGTATGACAACAGTCGATGCTCTTCTTCTTGCTTTTTTTGCGATTCTTTATACAAATTGTAAGTTTAATAAAAAGAATACTTTTATAACATTTTTATTATCCGCTATTTTTATTGCTTTCACAGGGAATCCATATCTTTCGTCATTTAGTATAATTTTTATACTTTTAAGAGTTATTCTTATAGCTTTTGCTATTTACGGAATTATTAAAAGCGGTAAATCAAACAAAAAAAACACTAAAAACAAGAAAAAGAAAAACAAAAACAAAGCCTTTAACTCTAATCGATTATTAAAGGATATACTTATATGGGTGCTGTTTTTAATTATACTAAGTGCTCCTGCTATTATATTTTTCTTTTCAGATTCCATAAGCTTTATACTCAAAGGAATCCTATCATCCTTGATGTCATTTGGCGGTGGTGACTCTTACCTCACTATAGCAGATGGCCTTTTTGTACCTTATTTTTTATCCGATCAGCAGTTTTACAGTCAGCTTGCTATAGTGGTAAATGTGCTGCCGGGTTCTATACTTTGCAAAACCCTTACCGGTGTCGGATATATCTATGGTGAACATTTAAGTGGTTCTGTATATGGAGGAATATGTATGGCACTTTCAGGATTTGCTATAAGTATATCTGCTTCCTGCTCTATATTCTTCTTTTTCTTTCATATTTACAGCTTACTTGAAACTGTAAAAGTATTTGCACTTGTAAAAAAATCTATTAAAGTAATAGTTTCAGGCTTACTTTTAACAGTTATGTTGGGACTTCTTAAAGCAACAAGTATAGCTGCTGTTGACACAAGCCACTCATTAATTACAGTTCTTATCATAGTTTTTACAATTTACGGTGTAAATATGTATGCATATTATAAAAAAATCGAAAAAACTGGTATCAGGATAGTGTCTTCCATAGCTGCTTCTATGATTGTATTGAATATAATAGATTTTTTACATCTATAAAAATATACTTGGAATAAAAAAAGCAGGTAAAGCTTACTTTATATGATATAAGCTTTACCTGCTAATATATTGCCTTTAACTTAATATACTTTATCAGCCGTTAGATGTAGGTAAATAAGGTGTAATAGCACCTGCAACCTGAGATACAGGCATAGTCTGAAGACAAATCTTACCCGGACCTGTAACAACTGTATTAAAGAAACCTTCACCGCCAAGTAACTTATTCTTAAGACCCTTAACAGTAACAATATCTATAGAACATGTGGAATCTATCATAGCAAGATGACCTGTATCAATCACAACTTGTTCTCCTGCTCCAAGCTCTTTTTCTATTATAGAGCCATCGAACTCAAGAAATGCAATACCCTGTCCTGAAAGCTTCTGCATAATAAATCCTTCACCACCAAAGAAACCAGCTCCAACCTTCTTCTGGAAGAACACTGAAAGTTCTACACCTGGTGTAGATGCGAGAAATGCTGACTTCTGGCAGATAATTTCCTTACCCGGACCTATCTCAACAGCAACTATAGAACCCGGAAAACTTGAAGCAAATGCAATAGAACCCGGACCCTTCTCGGCTTTATAAATATTACTGAACATACTCTCGCCTGAAAAAGCCTTACCAAACATCTTACCAATGCCGCCACCCTTTGTTTCCATGGTTAAGTTGTTAGACATCCAGCTCATAGCTCCACCTTCGCAAACCATGCTTTCTCCCTGATCAAGCTGAACTTCAACCACAGGAAGAGGTGTTCCTTTAATTTCGTAATTCATAAAAATACCTCCAATATTATATTATAGATTTGATAGATACTAAAAAACTAAAAAAATTATAATATATAGTGCAAATATAGTCAATGTTAAATTGATAAATATTAATCATAATACATCATTCGGGTTTTCTACTTCTTCATATGAATTATTATTAATATTTCTTATGCTTATAAGTTCTTTGATGCTTCTATACTCTTTCCCTTCATATATAACCTTAGTATAGGCATATAAGTCATGAATGGCAATACAAATCCATAATACTTATAATCAGACATAACTATGGCATTGTAGATAGCATGATAAGTTATAGCCATTATTAACAAAGCAGATGTTCCACAGATAAAAAGCTTCCTTTTCTTTTTGACGAAAGATATACCTATACCAACCATGATAGTACATACACTATGCATAAGACCGGCACCAAAACCTCTTATGATTGACCAGGATATACTAAGCTGATCTATGTTTTGAACCAGGATTATCATATTTTCAAGAATCGCAAAACCAAGTCCCACAGCAAATGAAGCCTGTACTATCTTAGTCATATTGTTAGAAAAGAAATATGCAAAGAAAAGTATAGGTAAAGCCTTTATAATCTCCTCGTTAATAGGCGAAACCGAGGTGCAGAAAAAGAACATATCCTTATGAAGCATACTAAAAACTATACCATTAAACTCTGAGACTATAAGACAAGTGGTAGCTCCCACAAGTATATAACCAACCACAAGTCTGGCATTCTTCTCAATTACAAAGAGAGACATAAGCATGGGTATAAAAAAACATATATATAAAACATATCCTATAAAGTCCACTTTTTTGCTCCTCCTATCACAACCGGCATAATTAAAGCAATAACTAACCCGGAACATATAGATGCACCTACGTAAACAGGTGTAATCATCATATAAGTTCCATAAAGCTGGGCAACAGTTAAAAATGCATAGATAACAGCTAGTATATTATAAAACTTTAATTGCTTTATAATACCAAGGTCTACATCATAAATAATAATATGCTTAAAATTAAAATATAAACATGGTAATATAAATAAAATTAAAAAAGCTGTGGATATTCTAGATGTAATATTTTGAATATTTAAAAATAAAAAAACATATCCAATAAGAATAACAGCCGGCATAATAAGAGCTTTAATCCTTGTCAATCTAAAAGTAGAACTTCTATCATCTACCAGACCATCCATCTGTCCGTAATTTGCAGACAAAAAGAACAAAAAACTGCCTACAATTCCTAGAATTCCTATATTAAAGCCTTTATACAACTCTCCGTTAGTTACAAGAATAATTACGTTAAATAATTTAGAAAGCATAAAACAAGCTACACCGAAATTAATCATTTTCAAGTAAAGAGCTTTATTTTTTTTAAATACAATCCTAAATCCATAGACAGTTCCAAAAAATGAACATACTAACATCCATAGATTCATAGCCAATTCTGTCGTCATTTTCCACTCCATTTTTTATTAAATATAGTAAAACATGGATTCATTTTATCATTATAACCAACAAATGTAAAGATTACTATATAATATTTACATATACATTCATTTCATTTTCTCCACGATTTGCCCACTTATAATAAGGGATAAATGTTATACTTTTTTCAGTATTAAGAGTATCGGTATACTCATTATGTAAAGGCGCTTCACCCGATATAAGCTTTTCTTTATAACCGGATATTCAGGCAATACCTCAAAGCCCCTGAAAGTATATGAAGGAGCTTTAAAATCTTTATTCTTCTTCTGTTCCTTGATTTTTGCTGCAACTTTAAAATTATGAATACAGTAACTTGGAGATGCATCAGGTACTCTGTCATTTATACTTTCCCATTGATAAGGGATTACATTTTTTCTGACAATCTCCATCTTTTCCTTCCAAAAACCTTTTACTTCTATTTTTTTTAGATTCAAGGATTCCATATATATCCTCATTCAAACATAATATTAACATACAATAATGTTTTATTATAACGGTTTATATATAATTAAAAAATAAAAAATCATCCGATTTAACCTCGACTGATTTTTTATTTTAACATCAATTATTATTAATCATCAAAAACAACTATATTCTTCCCATGTTGCTTTCCGTAATACATACGTTTATCAGCAATATTTATGAGCTCTTCAGAATCTTTAATTCCTTCACTGTACTCTTCAATACCTATGGTTATAGTCGCAGATATACGTTGATTATAGAAAATTGTAGGGAGTGATTCAACACATTTTCTTAAGTATTCCATCTTCTGCTTTGCGACTTCCATGTCATAATCCTTCATAAGAACAATAATCTCTTCACCGCCCCACCTACAGATATCACAACCCTGCATCTCCTTTTTTATAAGCTTGGTTATGTGTCGTAACACTTCATCACCACACTCATGACCGTAGGTATCATTTATTCTTTTAAAATTATCTATATCACAAAAAGCTATGCAAAAATGTCTGGGTGGTTCGGACTTAATAAGCTTTTCAACAATAGGTAAAAAACCTCTTCTATTTAGGAGATTTGTCAACAGATCAATCTTAGCATCAGCCGATAATTGTTTGTTTTCATGCTCGAGAGTATTCATCTCATATTCACTTGAATATATGTATATCACATTATAAAACACTATTGAAAAAAACATGACAAAGGCTGTAAAAACAAGCAAAAAAGATCTTACCGAAGCTGAAACCTCATACAACGGTTTTGCATCCATAAGAAACATATATGAAAAGAAAAAAACAGAAAAATTAACCAAAAGTAAAAAAACAATAAGTATCCTGTCTCGTCCTTTAAATAATATACATCCAAAGTAAATGATAATTGGTATAATAGATCCCAAAAAGAGGTTAGATCCACATTTTAAACCTAAATAATAACTTGAAAAGCTCGCGTAAAAAGTAACTTCCAAAAGAATACTTATATATACCGGTAATAGGTAACCAATCTTACATAATAATAAACAAAACAGATATATAACAACACTTAAAATATTGAAGAAAAATAATGGTTGAACATCAGAAATAAGCATTACAACAAGTAACACAACATGAACAAGACACATAATTGCAACAGTAAATAAAACACTATTATGTACTAAAAAATGCATTATTCCTTTTAGTTTTTTATTATCAATCACTTTTTTTCCTCGCTCAACTTAACGTAATACTATATTTTTAGAAACAATATGCTTACAAATATCTTTAGTCAATCTTATATGTACTCATAATCAGTTTTTCAGCTTCTTCCTGAGGTAATGGTTTTCCCCATATATAACCCTGGATATAATCACATCCTATCTCTCTTAAAGTTTCAATCTGATCTGATTCCTCAACTCCTTCTGAGATTACATTAAATCCCATTATATGCCCAAGGGAAATAATAGCTGCTACATACTGCTTTGACTTATCACCCATATTCATTTTATCAATAAACGATTTGTCAATTTTTAAAAGAGTTGCCGGAAAGTTGTTGAGATAACTAAGCGAAGAGTAACCCGTTCCAAAGTCATCAATAGCAATCTGTACTCCCATGTCTTTAATCTCTTTGATACTATTCATGGCTTTATCCATAGAATCTATCATAATGGATTCTGTAATTTCTATCTCAAGCAACCTTGGCGGAATACCACTTGAATCAAGAAGTGTCTTGATTTCATCGGAAAAATCACTCTTCATGAGATGTCTAACGGATACATTGATACTTAACATAATATCTGTACCCGTCCTTTTAATCATATTTCCAATAAAGGAAGCTGATTTCTTATAAACAATAGAATCCAATTTATCTATAAGACCTACCTTCTCGGCTATATGTATAAACTCAACCGGACTTATATATTTACCATCTTCATCCTTCATACGAGCTAAAGCCTCAAATCCACGAAGTTTATGATTCATATCGTATTGGGGCTGAAGGTTGAAAAACAATGTATCATTTTCAATAGCTTCTCTTAACTTACCCTCAATCTCAAGAGTGCGCTCCTCTTTTTTTAGATCCTTGGTAAATTTCATAATGTGATTACTACTGTTATTATGCTTTACCTCCTGCATTGCCATATCGGCGTACAAAAACACAGAATCAATGTCATCTGCATCATCAGGATACAGTGCATATCCAAAACTTGCACTGACATAAAATTCATATTCTGTTATTGTTAAATGATTTTTCAGGGCCTCCTCATACATCCTAATGGTTTTAACTATATCATCCTCTGAGTTGAAATCTCTTATAACAAGAGCAAATTCATCTCCACCGTGACGCACTACAAAGTCAAGTGTTCCTGAAAGATTTTCATCTGCAATTTTTTTCCACCTATCTGCAATCTCTATAAGAGTTTTATTACCTATATCATAACCCATGGTTTCATTGATGCTCTTAAAACCATTAATATCTACTGATACAGCAGCAAATGGTATTTCTCTTTTTATCAACTCGGTTAAAAGTTCTAAGTTGGCAAATCTGTTGGGTAAACCTGTAAGAATATCCATAAGTGCCTGGTCTCTAAGTTTTTTATTATAATCTTTAATTTTTTTATTATTTAAATATATTAATATAACAGCAACTACTGCCAGTAAATTACCAAAAATTCCCGGAAGACTTGTAAGATTCTTTCTAAATATAATACTTGATATAATAACAGGAATCTGAATTGTTAACAAAAACAAAGAAGTAATAAAACCTATTTTATCAAAGTACATCGTAATCAACAAAATACATATATTTGACAATGAAGAAAACACCCCTGCAAAAGTATAGAGAGGAATAGGATATCCCATTATATTTATGTTTGTAGAGGAACCGGCAGAATTACTAACAGTGAAATTTGCAATAAAATATAATAATAGCAAAAGCACAAAAATGCTCCACGGAGTCTTTCGCTTGACAGCGTAAAGCCTTTCTAATGTATTTTCCAATACTCTTTTGTTATTTGTACCATCGTTTTTATTCATATTTTTATTCATATTTTTCTCCATTCCGATCATATTAAGTGTTATGCGAGAAAAATCACTTATAATCTTATTTAATCAAGGGCTATATATATTACTTTTATTATGTTTCAGTAATATAAATATCTTAATTAATATAATAATATAAAAAATTAAATAATTCAAGCATTAATAGCATACTGTCAGTGCCATTAATAATTTTAAATAATATTAACAATGTGTACAACTCACCTTCTACTCGACTCCCTTTAGTGCCTCAACCATATCAATACCCTTGATTTTGGACGTAATATATGCATTTACAAGTACAGATACCAAGAAAGTACCAAAGACAGCAATAATCACCGGAAGAAATGAAGTTTTTATAATTATATCCATGGTTTCATCTGCATAAGTATCTATAAGCAAATCAAGGGTAAATACACCAGCCGGTATACCAAGTATAACGCCTAAAGCTGTTATAGAAAGATTTTGTTGTAATAATATAAATCTTATACTTAAAGTCTGAAAACCCAGTACTTTTAGAGTAGCTATCTCTCTTGTTTTTTCAATATATGAAAGTACACCCAGATTATAAAGTACTACAAGACCCATGATAACTGCCATTGATATAATTATGGTACTTATGGAATATCCCATACTGTTGGATGCATCTAAAGAATCCTTCAATGATTTTATACTATCAACACTTTCTACTTCAGGAAGTTTCTTTAAGTTATCCGGAATTGTCTTTCTTGAGTATATAACATTGGGTTTAAAATCCAGACCTATGGTTCTTGCAGCAGTTCTGCTCATTATTATTCCCTGATTTTCTGACTGTCTGCAAAAACCTACTATATTTGCGGTATATGTGTTCTTATCTCCCGGAATCTTAAATGTAATTATATCTCCTACTCCTACATCCAGAGTATCCCCTAACTTAGTAGTAAGTAAAGCTCCCTCAGAGGGAATACTCATATAATCAAGATCTTCATCCTGTGTTAATACCATATTTCCGTCATCTATCACTGTACACATACGTACTGCTTCTTCAGAATCCGAATATATGGTTGCATCTCTTTCATCAGTAAGCTGACCAGCATACTTTTTTCCATAATCATATACAGTCTCATAAGGTGCATCCATAGTAAATGTCATCTTATAATTAGCTTGAATAATATCACCATATTGCCACTCCGATTGAGCAGCAAGACACTCGTAAAACCCTACTGCAGTATATATAAGCATACTACAGATAAGAATTCCAAACACACTTCCCAATACCCTCAAAAGATTAATATGAACATCACGAATATTCCACCTTGTAGCAAATTTCAGCCTCTGCCATAACTTAAATCTTTCAAAAAAGAGAGTACCTGTAGATGTAGGTGGCTCAGGTCGAAGTATCTCAGAAGCATTTTCGGATAAAATCTTTCTTGTAGAAAAGTAAGTAACTAAAATACTTATAATTACTGCTATCATTATCATTATAATGCTCTTAGAAGTTGGCTCAAGTCTTATAAGAGGATTTTGATAATAATAATCATTTAAGTCATTTAAGTATTGGCCAAGCATAAAAACACCAATAAAAAAACCGGTCAGACTCCCTAAAAATGTAACTGTTACCGAGTAGAGCATATAGTGAATTGTAATTTTAAATCTTGAAAAACCAAGTGCTTTGAGGGTACCTATCTGAGTTCGCTGGTTAGTTGTAATTCGTGTCATGGTGGTGATTATACCAAGTGAAGCTGATAACATAAAAATCACTAAAAAAACATTTGCAAGACTATCATTAGACGTCATAGAGCCGACATAATCGTTGTAATCATCATTTTCAAATTTAGTTTTTATTAAAATATTAGGGTTATCAAACTTCTTTTGTATGACAGACCTTGCTTCAACCATTTTGGATTTTTCTTTTTCAGTAAGATATATACCCTGCCCTTTAGTCTCTTTTAAGTCAACTATCAGATTGTCGTAAGTTATCGAGCTTTCGGGAACCTCGTTTATATCCATAACGAGAAATGCATGTTTTCCGTATTCCGGCTCAGTAAATGTATTGTTTGGAATGTAATACATAAACTCAGGATAATATATAAGCCCAAGAATTTCCTCTGAGTACCTCTTATCCCCTATTTTAAAGGAAAATGTATCACCAACCTTAATATTATTTTTTTCAGCATAGATATACTCAATCCACGCACCTTTTTTACCTTCTGTATATCCCTCACCTTCAACTACATGAAAGCTGGATACATCATTTCCTTTTATATAACTTAAAACAAGGGGAATCTCATCATTCTTTCCGGTTTTTCCCGTATATCGACGCATGCCGTTAACTGAAACAACCCCATCAACCTGCATAATCCTCGAGATGTCTGTATCGGTAAATATTCCACCTTGTATATCGATGTCTTTATAATTAGTACTGTAAAGATACTCAGCAGCAGACCTTGCAACTCCAACATCACTGGCATCAAACCCGCTGACAACAAGTATTGCTATAGCGGTCATGACAAATATTGAAAGGAATTGAACAGCATTCTGCCTTAAGTCCCTTATCATTTTTCTTAGAAGCATAAACTAATCTAACCCCTTTTATTCTTCAATATCGTATGTTTCTCCGATATCATCATCGGATAATGTTGTCTTAATTATGATTTCTCCCTCTTTTAAGCCTTTTACTATTTCCACATTACTATCACCCTCTAATCCAATGGTAACATACTTCTTTTTCACTTCATTATCCACAAGAGTATAGACATATGTTCCTTCATCATCTGTATATATACAGTTTCTGCTTACTCCAAGTGCTTTCTTGGTTTCAGATGTAGTAATCTTTACATCAGCTTCAAGACCTATAACAGGGTAGACTTTATCCGTATCTAGATTTATAGTCACCTTAACACGTGGCTTACCGTTACTATCCTGCTCTGCTACCGATGCAATCTTCTTAACCTTTCCATCATAAATAGTATTTCCAATGGTTATCTCGGCCTTCTGTCCCTTTTCAATCTTATCTATAT